>VFQS010001067.1_pt1 | contig 26593 bp, 23 predicted proteins | sample 3512361 | NCBI WGS metagenome assembly VFQS01 (sample SAMN10412375, study PRJNA504923) | tailings metagenome | isolation source: Relicate 1 Philex TSF3 active mining | place: Philippines
TTGTTGTGGGAACTGGAACGCTCTTTAGTTTTGCGTGGTTGCAACTTATCGCATTGCTCGTCTCGCGGCCGTGTTTACAACCGTTTCAGTGCGATGTTGCCGTGCGATGAGGGCTAGAAATGGAGTTGATGATGATTTCATTTATTGAGCGCTTGGAAGCCTTGGCAGCGGCAGATCCAGATGCAATTGCAATTACATGTGACGGAGATTCCATCACGCGATCTGAACTTATCCAGCAGGGCTACAACCTTGCGGTGTATTTGGACGAACACGGAACACGAGCGGGAGATATGGTCACCGTTGCTGTACCGAACAGCATTGATTTTTTCATCGCATATGTTGCCGCATGGCGCCTAGGCGCAACACCCCAACCCATTTCGGCGCGTCTTCCTCAGCGCGAGCAAGACGCCATCATTGAGTTGGCAAACCCCAGCGCCCTCATTGGTCTTGACCCACAGACATATCCAGGCCGAACCTGTGTGCCGTTTGGATTTCGTGCGCCACACCGAGACGCGTCTCATCTTCCTTATGTTGTGTCGGCCGCATGGAAGGCGCCGACATCGGGTGGAAGCACGGGTCGGCCGAAACTGATTGTGTCGGGTGATCCCGCGGCGCTCAACACTGAAGCGCCTGTGCCGCTCATGATGGATCCTGGTGGTTGTTTGGTGATGCCCGGACCGCTGTATCACAACGGTCCCGCAGTGTGGAGTTGTCAGGCATTGTTGTATGGATTACATCTTGTCGTTCTTCCACGGTTTGATGCCGCAAAGACATTGGAAGCGGTGCAGCAATACCGCGGAAGTGTGTTGTACATGGTCCCGACCATGATGAAGCGCATCATGCGCTTACCTGACGAGGAGCGTTTGTCGTATGACATGTCCTCGCTTCGAATTGTCTGGCATCTTGCTGAACCGTGTCCGGAATGGTTGAAGCAGTCATGGATTGACTGGCTAGGCGCTGAGAGAATTTATGAGTTGTATGCCGGTACAGAGGCGCAAATTGCAACGGTGATTAGCGGACCTGAATGGTTGTTGCATCGTGGGTCTGTGGGTCGAGTTGCCCCAGGCACGGTGATGATTACCGATGACGATGGAATTGAGTTGCCGGTGGGAGAGATGGGCGAGGTCTGGATGCGTAGTCCACGTGCGACGCCCACATACACCTACGTTGGTGCGTCTGCACGAACACGTGACGGTGGATGGGAATCTCTTGGAGACATGGGGAAGCTTGATGCCGACGGATATTTGTATTTGGGTGACAGGGCGGCCGACATGATTTTGTCTGGCGGCGCAAACATTTATCCGGCTGAGATTGAATCGGCAATTCAAGAGCATCCATGTGTTAAGTCGTGTGCAGTGATTGGTCTGCCCGATGACGACAAAGGGAACGTTGTTCACGCCATTGTTGAAGCATCTGAATTGGAAGTGACCGAAAGTGAGCTGAAAGAATTTCTGGGCGAGCGACTTGTGGTGTACAAAATCCCGCGAACATTCGAGTTTGTTACCTTTGCTCTTCGCGATGATGCTGGAAAGGTTCGCCGCTCTGCTTTGCGTGCGGAACGACTAGGCAAGTAGTTGTTGTATCAGGCGGCGTGTGCAATGTACGACGTCATTGAAAGCGAGCCCAGAGTTCGCTCGTAATTGAAAGCAGTTACAGGTGCGTGTTGAGCCGATGCAACACCCGCAATGTACACAAGTGGCAAAAAATGCTCGGGGGTTGGGGCGGAGAGCGCCCAATCGCCATGGTGGGGCGCATCAACAATGTGTGAAGGATTGCTGGTCATGATGCTGGCGATGTGAGCGTCAAATCTGTCGGCCCAATCAAAGCCTGTGTTGCCACCAGCCCAGTTAATGCGAGACAAGTTGTGCACAACATTTCCGCTGCCCAAAATCAGCACGCCATCATTTGTTAGCGGAGCAAGTTTTTGTCCAATCGCGAAATGTTCCTCAATGGAGAGTCGTGAATCGATGGACAATTGAACGACAGGAATGTTGGCATCTGGATACATGTGGGCCAACACCGACCACGTTCCATGATCGAGACCCCATGCATGGTCATCTGATGTCACGTTCACGGGAGACAGGAGAGATGCGACCGATGCCGCAAGTTCGGGGCTTCCGGGGGCGCTGTACTGCACCTGAAACAGCTCGGGTGGGAACCCAGAAAAGTCATGAATGGTGCGAGGTGTCGCCATAGAAGTCACGGCTGTACCGGGCACATACCAGTGCGCTGAAATGGCCAATATCGCTCGCGGGCGTGGGAGGCGTTCACCGAGTGACCGCCACGCTTCGGTGAATCCATTCAACTCAAGGGTGTTCATAGGACTGCCATGACCGATGAACACTGCGGGAATCTGTGTTGCCATGGAACCAGTGTGGCTCGTACGTGGGCCATGTGGTCGCTACGGTGGCAGGAATGTCGTCACAGTTTTCGTCTGTCATTACTTCGATTGACATGGCTGTATGGGAGTTCTTTGTTGGTCGGCCATTCATGACTGGCATAGCTGAAGTAATCACTCAATTAGGTGTTGCGGGCGTTTTGTTGCCAGTGAGCGCGGTGCTTGGTGTTTTGGTGTGGTGGCATTCGCGTTCAGTCGTACTAGCTGTGCAACCCTTTGTCTCGGTGTATGTGGGGGCAATCACTATCTCGTGGTTGAAGGAGTGGACAAACATCGCTCGACCGCCACAAGAGTTCTGGCTTGCAAGTGCCGAATCTCCCAGTTTTCCGTCGGGACATGCGGGCAATACGGCGGTGTTTCTGACGGCCGTCGTTCTTGTTTCTCGACACGTGGCTCCGCGTTTCAATCGCCACATTGCCATGGTGTCGTTCGGCGTGTGGCTGGTCATGGCATGGACACGCCTTGCGCTCAATGTCCATTGGCTCTCTGACGTGGTGGCCGGAGGAGCTGTGGGTGTAGTGCTGGCCTTCGTTGTGGAGCGAATTGTTGCCGGAACTAGATCTCGACGTGAGAGCCAACTTCAAACACCCGGTTAACGGGAAGATTGAAGAATCTGCTGGCACTGTCGGCACCGCGATTCAAGAACACGAATAAATGTTCTTGAAGTGGATTCATACCTGGTGCTTTGCCAGCAATGATCGATTCGTGACCGATGAAGTAGGTGATGTCATCGAAGTCAAGTTCAAGACCAGGGTGATTCATTGCAGCCAGAGTGGCCGGTACGTCGGGTTCATCCATGAAGCCGAACTCAAGCTGCACTTGGCATACACCAGGTCCAACCTTTGACACGGTAGCCCGCTCTGTGATGTCAACACGGGGGAGCGTTGATGTTTCTACTGAAACAATCAATGTGTTTTTGTGCAATACCTTGTTGTGTTTCAAGTTGTTGACCAATGCAGGTGGAGCCTTACCCAAATCTTTAAACATAAAGACAGCGGTTCCGTTGACTCGCTTTACATCTTCGGTTTCGTCCAATACATCGGTGATGGGGCGCTCACCGCGATGAATGCGTGCTGCAACGAGAGAGCGACCACGACGCCATGTCTGCATTTGCACCATCAAGATGACACCCACCGCTAGAGCGAACCAGCCACCATGTGGAATCTTGATGAGGTTCGCCCCCATGAACCCAAACTCAACGAAGAGCAGCGGAAGGCAGAGCGCCATCGCTTGCCATGTCTTCCACTGCCACTTATCCGTGAGTACGCGATAGAAAATCAACGTGGTGATCACCATGGTCATGGTGACTGCAATTCCGTATGCGGCAGCCAAGTTAGATGCGGTTTGGAAGCCGAGCACAAGACCAATACATGCAGCCATGAGTAGCCAGTTCACCAACGGAACATAAATCTGGCCTGATTGAGTCTGTGAGGTGTGCAGGATCTTGATGCGTGGTAGATAGTCCATCTGCACCGCTTGTGCTGTCAGCGAGAACACTCCAGAGATCAGCGCTTGAGAAGCAATGATTGTTGCCATCGTTGCCAAAATGACGACTGGCAAAAGGAACGTCTCGGGAACCATCGAGTAGAAGATGCTGTGAATGTCTTCTGAATGAGTTGGGTCAAGCAGATAGGCGCCTTGGCCCCAATAATTGAGAACTAGTGACGGAAGCACCATTCCATACCAGCCAAACATGATGGGGCGACGACCGAAGTGTCCCATGTCTGCATAGAGCGCTTCACCGCCGGTGACAACTAAGAACACCGAACCAAGTGACAAGAATGCCTTTCCTGTTTCGTGGGTGAAGTATTGAACTGCGTAATAGGGATTGACGGACTGAATAATTTCTGGTGTGTCAATGATGTGAATCACACCAAGTACCGCGATAGTGGCAAACCACACCATCATGATGGGCCCAAACACGCGACCAACGGCGCCAGTACCACGCTTCTGTACAAGGAAAAGACCCAGCAAGATGCCGATTGCAATGGGAATGACCCAGTTAGCAAAATTGCTGGAAACCTCTTCGAGGCCTTCCACCGCTGACAGCACGGAGATGGCGGGTGTGATCGCCCCATCACCGTAGAGAAGTGCAGTTCCGAAAACACCAAGTGTGATGAGGATGGCACTGTTGCGAACGGTCTCGCCTTTGTTGGGTAGGACTTTTGCGGTGAGGGCCAGAATTCCGCCTTCGCCGTTGTTGTCGGCACGCATCACAAACATCAAGTACTTGATGGAGATAATGATCACCAGTGACCAGAATGCAAGAGATGAAATACCAAACACATTGATGCGGTCAACCGTCATGATGTGTGACTTCTCGGTAAACGCTTCCTTGATGGAGTACAGCGGACTAGTTCCGATGTCGCCATACACAATTCCGAGTGCACCAAGGGCTAGAGCGGCAGTTCCTGCCTGATGTCCGACTCCGTGATGAGTTCTTGCATCTTTTGTCTCGTGATGCGTGGCCGATTGTTGAGCCACCTCGCGAGCGTGTTGCACTGACTCACGGTCTACTGATTTATCTGAACCCACAAGAGTGAAAGGCTAGTAGTCCGCACGGTCTGGTACTCGGACAAACAAAGTTTTGTGGCAGTCATGCATGCGGTATTTCCGCAATTCCAGTCAAAAATTGACTACTTCGCACCTGATAGTCACCAATCTCGTTGGGGGTGGGAGCTCCCGGGCTGAACACGATGGTGTCTCCCGGGCGCGACATATGGAAAGCAACCTGAACCGCGTGCGCAACATTGTGTGACGCGGCAGTTGAAATGGGAACTTTTGTGGCAAGAAGTTCTGCGTACAGACGATGCGAGTGGTCGCCGAGGACAACGATGTGTCGAAGATTCTGTGTTGCGTTAATGCTGTTGCACAAGGGCGTGTAATCAACGTGGCGATCCTCGCCGCCCATAATGAGAACAAAGGGAAGTGAGTCAAAGCGTTCGATTGCGGCAATGACGCCAAGTGGATTACTTGCCAGCGCGTCATCAACAAAAACGCGCTCATTTAGGTGGGCAACTATGTTCTGACGCGATGGAAGTGGTTCGGTCACGTCGAGAGCAGTGAGAATGTGCGCGAGAGTGAGCGAGTTGTCGGCCGCAAGTGCTGCATCCATTGCTAATTCAAGATTTTTTGGGAAGGTAGTGTTGCCCATTCGTTCAATCGCTTTTTCTCCTTGTGGAGTGGCAAGCGCAACATGAACTGAATGCTGGGAATTGCTGAACCGTTTATCGACCAGGTTGCGTTGCGACATTTCATGTGTCACCAACTGATCGGCTGCGTGGTAGATCATGTGTCGCAATTCGGGGTACACGAACAAGTTCAATTTGTCTCGGTGATATGTGGGTAGATCACCATGCCATGGAATGTGGTCTTCTCCTAGCGATGTCAATACGCCAATCCCTGGTGATGTGGTGCAGTCGCTGGCTTGGTAGCTAGACACTTCTGCGATGACAAAGTCTGCATGTGGCGAGCATTCGGTGACAGGTCGACCAATATTTCCAGCAAGCTCAATTGTGTGACCTGCTGCGCGGAGAATGTGAGCGATCAAAGTTGCAGTTGTGCTTTTCCCTTTCGTGCCCGTCACGCCGATGATGCGCCGTGGGTCTTGATCCGCAAGCCATAACGCAAACACACTTGAAGACGGATAGGGCTGCAATTCGTCGCGATATCTGGAGACGCCTGGCGACCTCACGATGAAATCTGGCGACCACGCTGCAATTTCTGTTGGGTGGAGAACTTGCGCTGAGAATGCGTGAGATGCGTCGCGTGTTGCTGAGTCGGTGTCGGGGGTGTCGCTAATAAAAGCGATAGTGCATTGTTGTTGCTGGAGAATTTGGGCAACCGGGACCCCTTCGCGGCCGCCACCCCAGACAAGTACTCGGAGGCTGCGAAGTTGCGACAATTTCACTCAAACACCTCCATGAAGTGTTGCACCTCATGAACCAATGGATGATGCCCACGACCGATGTTGTGTTCGAGCGGTTGTAGGCGAGCAAGGTCGGCGCATGCTTTAACGACAGCATGCTGTGACCACATGGGATGATTCAGCAGAAGAGCCATGGAGTGTTGTGCTTCTTTTACATCGGCAACGCACTCAAATGGTTTTGTTTCATTGTGTGCAAGGTCTCTAAAGCCTGAGATGTGACTGGGATTGTCTAACAAGTCTTCACCGAATATTGCAGACAGTTTGTCGGGAGTCATGTAGGGCGCCAGCGACAGAAATATGCCACGGCACTTCGGGCACTGTTTGCACCATCCGTGACTTCGTTTGTTGTGATCTCTGACCATTGCGCGGTTGCAACTCATGAACAACTGATGCACCGTTACACATTTCACTGCAAAGGCTTTGGCAATAGCCGCATCGGGACTATCGCGGAGAACAGATAGATACTGCACCGATGAACCGGTCGAGCCAACAGCTTCACGCAGTGCTTGCTCGTAGGTATCTGACTTGCTGTGTTGGTGGTTGACTTCAATGCCATTCACAATTCTGGTGGGTTGTGATGCCGATTTTTCATTGGCCATCACCACGCTGGAATGACCTGCTGTTTCTGCAACAAGTAAGGCAATGAGTGAGTTGATTGCAGTAACTGGAACATGTCCGTTTGGTGCACCGCTGTCGTTCATTGCGATGAGTTGTGGATCAATGGTTCGTGCAACGGTGATGTATGGAAGTTGAAGGGCATTGGCGACTGAGCGCGCATAGGGGTTCTCGCCAACTGTGAAGAGCGTGGGCGATAGATGGTGAAGCGCGGTGGCAACAACACATGAATCGCGTCCACCTCCAAATGGGAGAAGTGGTGTGCCCGCATTCGACTCTTGGGACAAGGTCGTGGGCGCGACGATGGTCTCATCGGTCAGGGTGAAGCAGTCCGTCAGCGGCAATGAATTGGTGTAGGCGAACTCCCGCATTCCCTGGTCATAGGTCTGGCGCACCACATTCATGTCGGCCTCTGTTAAGGCAATGCCTTCCAATGAGACGCAGGTGGGGGCAAAGGCCTTTGCATAACTGACACCCGCTACAACGGCAAGAAGAGTGAGAATCCGCTCTGCTGTGGGGGTGAGATTGATGGACGAAGGGAAGGTGAGGTGTTCTTCAAAGGTTGTGTCGCCAACGGTGTATGACAACGTAACGATGGGTCCTGCCACGCGCCAGCCATCGACATGAAATGAATTGGTCATTGGCGTGACTCCACGTGGTCAGCCTAAATGCCTGACAACCCCACCAGAATTCCACTTGAGACAATTGTCACACATGGGTAATGATGGGGGCTGTGATTCAGCATTATCTCGCCGCCCGTCAAGAACTTGATGCCCCGGGTTCACCCTTTGCCACCACTACAGAGGTTGTACGAGGGGTGCCCATCAAAGTGTTTGCGTCTGCACCGCCGCATATGCGTGCATTGTGGGAAATCAGTGCGTTTCATGGAGACAACGAATATCTGGTCTATGAAGACGAGCGAATGACGTATGCACAGGTGCATGCGCAGGTGCGAATACTCGCAACATATTTGGCGTCTCAGGGCGTTGGACGTGGAACTCGTGTGGCTGTGTCTATGCGCAACTACCCAGAATGGGTCATTACGTATTGGGCAACTGTCTCACTGGGCGCGGCGCTCGTCGGAATGAATGCATGGTGGACTGCGCCAGAAATGGAATATGCATTGAATGACAGTGCACCACACGTTCTTGTTGTTGACGGCGAACGACTCGCACGATTTAACGAAATCACCAACCCCAGATCGCTTCATCTCGTTGTTGCTCGTCACGATGGTGAGTTGCCTGCTGGTGCGGTGAGCTGGTCAACCGCATTGTCGGGCGCAGATCCAGGAGTTCTGCCTGACGCCGACATTGACACCGATGATGACGCCACCATCTTCTACACCTCGGGCACCACTGGGTTTCCCAAAGGTGCACAGCTCACCAATCGAGGTTCGGTTGCGAATATTTTGAACATTGCCGCAATGACATCAGCTGCTGCGCTGGCTGAACAAAAAGCAATTGACGCAGGTGATGTTCCTGCGCCAACCGATACGCCATCGGCTCTACCTGCTGCAATCTTTGCGCCCACGCCTTTGTTTCATGTCACGGCATGCAATTGCTTGTTGCACCCCGCCACATTGACGGGGGCAAAGGTAGTGATGATGTACAAGTGGGACGCTGGCCGCGCGTTAGAGCTCATTGAGCGCGAACGTGTCACAACTTTCTCGGGAGTTCCCACCATGGGGCGCGAGTTGTTGATGCATCCAGATTGGTCAAAGCGCGACACATCGTCGCTGCAATCCATGGGCGGTGGTGGTTCAGCAGTGCAACCCGACCTTGTTCACAAAATTGCCGATGCATTGAAGGGTGGTCAGCCAAGTACCGGGTACGGCATGACAGAAACGTGCGGCATCATCACTGCGAATGCAGCGCGTTTGTACGTAGAGCGCCCCGAAAGCTGTGGTCCGCTTGTTCCCACTCTTGAAGGCAAGTTGGTTGATGAAGAAGGGCGCGACCTACCGCGTGATCCAAATGTGGTGGGCATATTGTGTGTTCGCGGCGCCGTCACAATTGCTGGTTACCTCAACAGAGAAGAAGCCACTGCGGAGACCATTAAGGACGGATGGTTGAACACGGGCGACATTGCACGAATTGATGCTGACGGTTTTGTGTACATCGTTGACCGCGCAAAAGACATGGTTATTCGTGGCGGGGAAAATGTGTATTGCTCAGAGGTCGAGTCCGCCATTTACAACCATCCCGCTGTTGCTGAGGCGGCAGTATTCGGAATTCCCGATGAGCGATTGGGTGAGGAAGTGGGGGCCGTCCTTGTTCTCCGACCCGGAATGACTGTGGGAGAGGTAGAACTTCGAGAGTTTTTGTCGGCCACGCTGGCCAAGCACAAGATCCCTTCCACCATCTGGTTCCGCAACGAACCCATTCCACGAAATGCCACGGGCAAATTCTTGAAGCGCGAATTGCGCAAGGAATTAGTGGGGGAATAGCGCCACTCAGCTGAATTTCACCCGAGATTTCCCCGAAAGCGGGACTTTTGGGTGCCGACTGCGTAGCCTTTTTAGTCTTATGTCAACTCTTCCTACCGCTGCTTTTTCCATCACTCTGGATTGCCAGTTAGACAACGTGCCGGGAGCACTTGGACACCTGTGCACGGCCATTGGTGATGCCGGCGGAAACATTGGTGCACTCGACGGATTCGATGTCCGTGGACCAGTGCTTCGACGCAACCTGGTTGTTCATTGCCGTGATGAAGCGCATCAGTTGCAAGTGGTGGAAGCTGTAAAGAAGGTTCCGGGCATCACATTGATGGATTGGTGGGACCGCACGTTCCGCATGCACGAGGCTGGCAAGGTGCACGTTCTGTCAACTGCGCCTGTCAACGATAAAGACGACCTCTCCATGGCGTATACACCTGGTGTTGCACGGGTATGTACCGCCATCGAAAAAAACCCTGCCTTGTCACATCAGTACACGATTCGCAAGAACACCGTTGCCATTGTTAGCAACGGCACAGCAGTGCTTGGACTTGGTGACATTGGCCCTGAAGGCGCAATGCCGGTGATGGAAGGAAAGGCGCTTCTCTTTAAAGAGTTTGGTGGCGTCGACGGATTTCCCATCTGTATTAACGCACGCACAGCCGACGAAGTTGTCGACTTTGTTCAGCGCATTGCACCCACCTTTGGCGGCATCAACTTAGAAGACATCGCAGCTCCAGAATGTTTCGAGATTGAAGAACGTCTGCGCGCCAGTTTGGACATTCCTGTCTTCCACGACGACCAACACGGCACCGCGGTAGTTGCATTGGCTGCATTGTGGAACTCGCTGAAGATCACTGGCAAGAAGATGGAAGACCTTTCTGTTGTCATCGCAGGTGTCGGTGCAGCGGGCGTCGCAATTGGAAAGATTCTCCTGAACGCTGGCGTTGGTGAAGTCATTGGCTGTGACCGTGTGGGTGCCATCTACTCGGGCCGCGGCGAAATGAACTCGGCGAAGGAATGGTTTGCTGACCACACCAATCAATCACGCAAGATGGGAACAATCAGTGATGTCATGAAGGGTGCCGATGTCTTCTTGGGAGTCAGCGGTCCAGATCTCATCACTGCAGCCGACGTGCGCTCAATGGCCAAAGATCCCATTGTGTTCGCTATGGCAAACCCAAACCCGGAGATTCGTCCCGAACAGTGCGATGGTCTCGCAGCGGTCATGGCTACCGGCCGTAGTGACTATCCCAACCAGATCAACAACGTGTTGGCTTTCCCAGGCATATTCCGCGGAGCCTTAGACGCACAAGCAACAGACATCACAGAAGGTATGAAGCTTGCAGCTGCGGTCGCAATTGCCGAGTCCGTTACCGACTCACAGTTGTCTCCTGGATTTGTGGTGCCTTCAGTATTTGATCGCAGCATTGTTGAACGCGTTGCTCCAGCTGTTGCCGCAGCAGCGGTGAAAGACGGAGTCATTCGTCCGCCTGCGGTTTAGCAAACACGCGTGCGGCGACGCACGCAGCGATGTACACAAATTTCTACATTAAAAAGAGCCCGGCGTGTTGACACGCCGGGCTCTTCAGTTGTTCAGTGAATGAACTGATTACTTCAGGTCGAAGCGATCGTTGTTCATGACCTTCGTCCACGCAGCAACGAAGTCGCGAACAAACTTTTCGCGCATGTCGTTCTGTGCGTATACCTCGGACAGTGCTCGCAATTGTGAGTTTGATCCAAAAATCAAGTCGTTGCGGGTGCCAGTCCAAACAACCTTGCCTGTTGCACGGCTGCGGCCTTCGAACAGTTCTTCCGACTTGTCGGTGGGAACCCATTCGTAGTCCATGCTGAGCAGATTGACAAAGAAGTCATTGGTCAGTGCGCCGACTTTGTCGGTGAACACACCGTGCGAGGAGCCCTTGTATGTGGCGCCCATTGCACGAAGACCACCAACAAGGACGGTCATCTCTGGTGCAGTGAGGTTCAACAAGTTTGCCTTTTCCAACAACAATTGTTCTGTGGTCTGTACGTGGCCAGGACGCAGGTAGTTGCGGAAACCATCGAAGGTTGGTTCAAGGTACGAGAAGGAGTGTGCATCTGTCTGTTCTTGGCTTGCATCGCCGCGACCCGCAGTGAAGGGGACAGCAACGGACATTCCGGCAGCCTTGATTGCATTCTCGACGCCAACATTTCCGCCCAAGACGATGATGTCTGCGATGGAGATGCCAGTTTCGGCGCTGATCTTTTCGTACACGGCAAGAACTTTTGCGAGTTCTGCTGGGTCGTTAGCTTCCCAATCCTTCTGTGGTACCAATCGAATGCGTGCGCCATTTGCGCCGCCACGCTTGTCGGTGTCTCGGTATGTAGATGCCGAGGCCCATGCTGTGGTGACGAGTTGTGCAGTGGTCAGACCAGATGCGGCAATCTTTGCCTTGGCGGCATCGATGTCGGCTGCAGTTGGGGTCTTTGCTGGAGCTGGCACTGGGTCTTGCCATACAAGCTCTTCTTTTGGTGCCAACTTGCCTACATAACGCGTGCTTGGTCCCATGTCGCGGTGTGTCAACTTGAACCATGCGCGTGCGAATGCATCTGCAAACTCGGCAGGGTTCTCGTAGAAGCGCTTGGAGATCTTTGCGTACTCAGGATCGAACTTCAACGCAAGGTCTGCCGTTGTCATGATGGGGGCGTGTGACACTGACTTGTCGTGAGCGTCGGGCACTGAACCTGCCAATGCGCCACCAGCGGGAATCCACTGTTGTGCACCTGCGGGGCTCTTGGTGAGTTCCCAATCGTTCTCCAACAGAATCTTGAAGTAGTCGTTGTCCCATGCGATGGGGTTGGTGGTCCATGCACCTTCAATACCGCTGGTGATGGTGTCGACGCCGTGGCCTGAACCTTTTGAGTTCAACCAGCCGAGACCCATTGCCTGAATGGGGGCTGCTTCTGGTTCTGGTCCCACATACTTGCCGGGATCGCCGTTTCCGTGAGCCTTACCAAAGGTGTGTCCACCTGCAACGAGAGCGACAGTCTCTTCGTCGTTCATGGCCATACGTGCAAATGTTTCGCGTACGTCACGTGCTGACAAGAGTGGATCTGCCACGCCGTTCGGACCTTCTGGGTTGACATAGATGAGACCCATCTGCACTGCTGCAAGTGGATTCTCGAGGTTGCGGTCTCCGCTGTAGCGCTCGTCGGCCAACCATGTTGTTTCGGAGCCCCAGTATGTTTCGTCTGGTTCGTACACATCTGCACGTCCACCGGCAAAACCGAATGTCTTGAAGCCCATGGATTCAAGTGCAACGTTGCCAGCAAGGACCATGAGGTCTGCCCATGACAACTTGTTGCCGTACTTCTGCTTGATGGGCCACAGAAGTCGACGAGCCTTGTCGAGGTTTCCGTTGTCTGGCCATGAATTTTGTGGCGCAAAACGGTGCATGCCTGTTCCGGCGCCGCCACGACCGTCAGTGACGCGGTAGGTACCTGCAGCGTGCCATGACATACGAATGAAGAATGGGCCGTAATGGCCGTAGTCGGCTGGCCACCAATCTTGCGAGTTGGTCATCAGCTCTGTGAGGTCCTTGACGACTGCGTCAATGTCAAGTGATGCAAATTCTTTTGCGTAGTCAAAGTCTGGATCCAACGGATCGCCTGCTACGGGATTGTTGTGCAGAACTTTGATGTTCAGCGAATTTGGCCACCACTTTGTGTTGGTGGTTCCCATGTCTGCAGCGGTAATTGCACCGCCAGAGAATGGGCACTTTTCTTCATTACTCATATGTGCTCCTTTGGTTAGTGGATATGTGTAAGACCGGTTGATGACGTTGCTGAGGAATCACTACAGGTAGGGCAACGACCCCAGTAGACGACTTCTGCTTCGTCAATTTCAAAATTGAAGTTGTCTGATGCTTCGAGGCACGGGCGGTAACCCACTGCACAGTCAACATCGACAACGACTCCGCATCCGCGGCAAATGAGGTGATGATGATTGTCGTTGATGCGGTCTTCATAGAGTGCCGGCGATCCAATCGGTTGGATGCGGCGCAAAAGTCCCTTTTCGGCGAATGTGTTCAAGGTGTCGTACACCGATTGGCGAGAAATAGAACCGAGAGATTCGGTGGCGAGTTCAGTCACATGGTCTGCATTGATGTGAGGATTGCGAGCAACGGTGCGCAGAATTTCAAGGCGTTGGGCCGTGACGCTGAGGCCGTGGTCCTTCAGCACTTGGGCGTAGTCGTGTGTCATCAATCTTGACTATATACAAATTTTGACTAACTCCAGAAAACTTGTGACCGACGTCATGTCGCAGGGGGGGGTGGCACAAAAGGGGACAATTCTCTCTGGTGACGGGTACGAGCCAGCGTGTGAAGTGACACGCCACATGGATTCCCTCACAGGCATGAAATCTCGAACCGTATGCCTTGTTGTTGCTGTGATTCTGATGGGTTCGTGCACTCGGTCTGCGTCCGGCCAGTTGCCAACGCCAGATCAATTGTCGGAGGCGCTTCCCACCATCACAGAAATGCCAGGTGAATGGGATGAGTCGCAGCGACAAGTGTTTACGGTTCGCGGAGCAGAGAATCCATCAATTGATCCATCGGTGTGGTGTCCAGATGCACAAGAGGTGACGAACAATCTTGTTGAATTTGCAGGGAATTCTGGTGCAGACGTGGAGATGCAAGCGGATCTTGGAAAAGATGCGGCTCGGATGATTCGTTTGCAGGCATGGTCAAACAATGACGTAGAGAACTACTTCCGCGATGCGCGTGAGGGAGTGCGTATATGTGATGGAAAGACGATCACATCTCCTGATGGAGTGACCGAGTCATATGACGTTATTGAAGGGCGTGACATTGGTGATGAATCCATTAGTTGGCGACAAACAACAACTCCGCCATCGTCAGCACAAGATGAGAAGTTCGAAACCATTGGCCGAACAACGATTGCGCGATTCGGTTCCATCATCATGGTGCTGCAAATTGGCGATGCTTCCTGGAGTGGGAGTGGTCAAATGATGGATGAAGACGCGTGGTGGGACATTGTTGAGTTGGCGGGGAAGAAACTCAACTCACTAGACGAGCAAGTGCACGATTAGGCGGAGTTGTTCTGCGTGTCCGTGCGGGGTAGGTGGATGTTGAACTTGATGGCGAGTGCTCGCATTGCCACAACAATGGCCACAGGCAGCCACACTTGCACTCCGTCGGATGCACTCGTCTCTCGCAGGGCGACATGGATGGTTGCTCCCACCAATCCAGCAACCGCGTAAATCTGACCCACGAACACCATGGGTGTCTTGCCAGTGAAGATGTCGCGGATGACTCCACCACCAACGCCGGTGATGACTCCCATGAAAATGGCAATGAACGATGATGTGTTGTTGTCAAGTGCGATTGAGGTTCCCAGCACCACAAAAGCGCCAAGTCCCACTGCGTCGCTTGCTTGGTACCACAGATGATTTCGCGGATCGATATGGAAAGGGAGGCGCAACACCGCTAGTGCCACCACCACAGTGGCGAGCGCAACCACTACCGGCCATTCGTCGGACACCCATGTCACGGGCAAGTTGCCAATGAGAAGATCTCGAATGGTTCCGCCTCCAATTGAGACGACAACTGCAAGAACTGCAGCACCAAGCCAGTCATGACCAGCTTCGGCCGAGGCAAACACGCCCGACAATGCGAATGCGATGGTTCCCAGGACGGCAACGAACAGAAAGACGCCTTCAGTTGTTGCCTGCTGTGCAATCACGCTTCGACTGTACTGCTTGTCGCACGTGTGGCAGGTGAGTCATGCGGTCAGTTCATGTATCCAAGTTCGAAGAGCGTGAGCAAGTTCTTCACGTGCATCAGCTGCCAGAGTGTGTCCGCACCGTGAGAAGTTGTGCCGACGAACGGTTGCGTTTGTTAGCGCAGCTTCGAGAGCATCTTGATATTCCGGCGGCATCACTGGATCTTCGTTACCGCCGAGAATCATGACAGGCGTCGTGACGCGGGCAAGGGAATCGGTGACGTCGAACAACTTGATTTCGCGATTGAAGAAATCAACAAGCAGTTGAGTATTTGTGACTGTTCTTGCTTCAACGTCGGCATCCATTGTGCGCGTCGTTGTGTAGAGATGTCGACAGTGGGTGACAAAAGCGGCGGTTGTTTCTTGATTGGGGGTGGCAATGAAGTTGCTCCATGCTTCAGCAGCATCGTCGCCGCCTTGCCTGCGAAAGCCTTCTGCCGACATAGCTGCATCGAATCGTGGTCCAGTTCCAGCAAACACATACCCTGACGCACTGCCGGGGTGTCTTATTGCGTGCATCTGTGCCACCATGCCGCCGAATGAGTGTCCGTACACAATTGGTTGTTCAATTCCTAACGCTTGGCAGACGCCGACAACGTCATCGGCCCATTGCTCCATTCGCCACAGCGACGGATCACCCTGATCGCTTCGTCCGCAACCACGATGGTCGTACAGAATGACTTGCGCGACCTCGAGAAGAGGAGCAACCATCGACATCATGTGCGCATGGTCGGTTGGTCCTCCGTGAAGCGCCAGGACTGTTGGTCGTTCCATCATTCGAGATCCGTGCGCAACAAGTTTTGGTCCAAGAACTTCTACAAATAAGTTCACACCGTTGACGTGAATTTTCATTGTGGAATCACCTCGTTCATCATGTTGGGAAGCGTTGTTGGTGTCACGTGTGGTGACTAGGGCTCGACAAGCCCTTCATTGCTTGGCGAATTGTCATCAAAGATTGTCCCAAGACCATCCCACGCCAGATGTCCGTGTCAACATAAAACGCGTCCAGAATTTTTTGTTTGATAACGGCTGCGTCGGCGCCGGTGGGGTCTCCATAGTTGTGAAGCCAGTTATCGGCGCGCAGTGCGTCAAGCACGTGTGCCGACTCAACGGTTCCATATTCCAATGAAACGCCAGTTACTTCTGCGTGTGACAGCAAAGTTGGCGCTGCACACAGCCAGTCACCTGCAATCTCTGCGGACACCGAATCTCCAGCAGCGATCACCGTTGCGGCTCGACCAAACCAATCAATTGCGCGATGAGTTTCAGCAGTGTTTGGAGCAGTAGTAATGATGGGTTCGGCATAGCCCACAGGTCCAAGACCTGTATGAAAGTCGACAATTCCAATTTTTGTTGCGTGCGCCAAGTGGTCCGCGAAAATCTTTTCAAGTGTGAGGCGCGACCACGTGGGTGCAGTGCCGCCGTAAAAAATTCCGTCTGGATGCGTGTATTGTCCGCCCGAGACAGTTGTTGCAAGGACATCAAATCCATAGGTTCGCGCAAAGTTCAGAATTTGCTGACGTGTGCGAATTTGTGTTTCTTCAGCCCAGTCAGATGGTGTGATTGCATCTGCAATCTCGTGATAGTGGACATTCTCTGGAAGAGGCACAGAGAAATCGACAAAGTTTCGATTCATGTCGACGTTCTCGTGCGTGACTCGACGTTTCCATGCAAATCCGTATGGATTGATCGCATGAATTAATAACACTGCGGTATCGGCATTGAGAAGTGTGAATTCGCGGCGGTGTAACCAATCAATTTGTGCTCCGGAACCGCAGTAACCCTCTACGCCATGTGTGCCTGACACAAGCACTAAAACCGCCGAGGCTTCTTTCGGTCCAATCCATGCACAATCGGTGAAAAGTTCGCCATTGTCAGGGCCTCGTTTTGGATGTTGGTAGGCCCATAGTTCGGCTTGTGCCGCATGTGCGACCTCAAGAAACTTGGATCGTGCATCCGAATACGTGGAGCTAAACGGTTGAGCGGTCATCGCTCCACACTATTTCTCGGCACTTCGCAACAAGAGACGCGAGACCAAGAAATGTGGTGGAGCTGGGAGATTTCCCACCCTCCCTTGTGGCTACTGGCTCAGAAGGCGGTTTCGAGGCTTGTTACGCCTACGGGTTACGCCGAAACACCACCACACGCGCTGAGATGGCCGGAGAGCTGCGATCACTTCCTCCACTGTGCCACAGAGTGCCGGGCCGTCAAAGGACTCCACTCGGTGTCGTGGTGGCCGGTCCACGGGGCGTCAGGTGCGACCTGAGACGATCCGGATTTTCACACCTCCGACGATTCCCATCCATCCAGGGTCGAATGGGAATCAGTTCTACGCACAGACTGCTTGAATGGCGGCGATGATGTGATGACCTTGGAGGACACTAAGTCCCGCAACGGCCAGGCATCCGGTTAGTACGACGGTCAAGTGCATCGGATGAGTGTGATTTGTTCCTGACCTCAACCATCGAACTCGTGCGGACACTGCCGAGGACGTGATACCGAGCGAACCTGTCGGATTCCAGTGCCCGAGCGCAGCCTTCGACAATGCAGACACAACGGTGTGCGTGTCGCCGCAGTCGCGTTTGGCTGCAGCGTCGGCGATTCGTTCAAGAGCGAACTCAAGTTGCCGTTTCACCGGTATCAAGATCGGGTTGAGGACAACACAAGCACGTGCAACCAGGAGCCAGAGGTCGTGACGGCCGTCGATGTGTGCCTGCTCGTGGCGTAGTACCGCGTCAAGTTCCGCAGGCGAAAGCGAAGAGATGAGCCCATCAGAGATAACAATCCCAGGGCGACGTCCTGGGATTGCATACGCAAAACGACGCGGATCAGGAAGTGTGACGACACCGCCGGGATGGAGACCCCAAAGCTTCCTTTGGGCAACCAGCATCTGAATCAGCTTCACCACGACAACAGACGAGAGCAATGACGCGATAACCCCGACAGAACTTCCGCGCACAACGTGTACCCCGTCGAGGTGCAGCCAGGAATGGAGACGGGAACCGATGAGCGGAAGGGCAACTATTGCCTGCATCGAAAGGTGCAACAGCAATGCCAGAGTGGCAACAGCCAGGGAAAGCAGCAGAGCAATCGCTGCTCGTCGAGAGGCGACGGGTGTCATCGGGGCCAACAGCGGTGCAATCACGACAGCGAGGACTGACGCACACAGCAACGGCAGGGTGAGCAGGATCATCGCCTGTCATTCTCTGCGAGCATTCGACGGAGTGCCTCACGGTCGCGGCGCGACAACTTCCCTACGAAACCAACCAGAAGCGCACGCTGGTTGGGGGAACCGTCGAGAACGGCAAGCATCTGCTCCGCATACCAGTCTTCACGAGAGAGGGTCGGCCGGTATGCGAACGCTCGCCCCATGGGTACCCGAGTGACCGTGCCCTTCTCAACGAGTCGTGTCAGCACCGTTGCGACACTCGTGTAAGCAAGGTCTGCACCGAGTGCCTCTCGCACATCGGATGGCTGCAATGCTTCCTCGACATCCCAAAGGACATTGAGAACATCACGTTCGAGTTCGCCATCAGCACGCCTGCCCATGGAATGAGCATACCGGACGATAAGGTTCATGTCTTACACCTTGTAGTAGATCTCTTTCACCATGACCCGGCACCTGATTCGCTTTCTCCTCTTCATCGCGACAGCTCTCGCTGTTTCAACCGCTGGCGCCGGTACGGCGCTCGCGCACAACAAGCAGATCTCCAGTAGTCCCGCCGACGGCGAGATCCTGACCGCGGCACCGGCGCAGTGGATTATCACATTCGACAAAACTGTCCCCCTTGCATCGGCATCCGGTGAAATCGTGAAGTCAGATGGCATGCGCGTCCCCCTCGCCGCACCCCAACAAGGCCAGACCGACAACGTCGTCGCATTCAACCTTCCGGGCGACCTCACCGGGTCTGTGACGGCACGTTGGCGGCTCGTGGGCACGGACGGACATGTCATTTCAGGGCGAATACGATTCTCGGTCCAGGCCCCCGCAATCGTGGCCCCGACTGTCCCATCGCCTACGACGACGGAGCTGTCGTCCGTCACTGGTGGTACAACTTCAGTGCCATCAAATCCTCCGACCACTGATGTCCAATCGATCACGGACGTGTCAAGCGGGTTCGATGACGGGCGATTGTCCGTACCTGAACCTGCACGCGCGGCGCTCAGATTTGCGAACTACCTCGCTTTCTACATCCTTGGGGGCCTCTTTTTCGCGGAGTGGTACCTTGCCGTTGGTTCGATACGGGTTCCGCTCGGAGGGCGCCTCGTTCGTTACGCGTCGTGGATACTCCTTTCATCGTCGGCTCTGCAAACGTTGGTGTTCGTGGACGACATTCGGGCATCTGGCTCGAACTGGATCACCGGTTTCCTCGACGCACTGGGGACGACGCCAGGCTCGATGTTGATCATGAAGACTGCAATCGGCGCTCTGAATGTTGCAATGACGAGAGAGGTCTTGCGCGAGGGTTTCCTCGACCCCGTCAGGTCGCGTCTGTTTCTCGTCACCGGACTGATGTACATGGTGACCCTGGCTTACGGAGGACATTCCCGCTCGCAGGCAGCTCCGTGGCTGGGCATCCCCGCCGATGTCGCTCACATGGCTGCCTCCGCAGTTTGGCTCGGCGGTCTGTGTGCATTCGTGTTCGTTGTCGTGCCGCACGTGGACGACGAACGTGCTGTCGCCGGTTTCGATCGATTCGGTTACGCAGCAGAACGAGCGGTCGCCGTCCTGGTTGTGACAGGAGTTATTCAGTCGTTACGCCTACACGCGAACCCGTTCAGTGTTTTCACCAACTCGCACGGACTCTTGCTGGTCGCGAAACTGTCCCTTGTTGCTTTCGTTCTTCGTCTTGCAGCACAGAACAGGAGACGGCTTCTTGGACGAAGCAGGCGAGTGTCGGACTCGTCTGCGCGATTGAAGAGCGCACTCATACGGTCCTCGCTTGTCGAGCTCGGTCTGGGTGCGACGATTATCGCCGTCACTGCTGTGATGGTGGCATCCGCCCCGACTTGACATGTATCCCTGGGACGATAAACTACTACACGTTGTCGTAGATCAACAAGAGGAGCACCCCCAATGAAGAAGACACTTTCCCTTATGGCAGTCGCACTTGTTGCAGTCCTTGCCGCATGCGGCTCGAATAGTTCGGACACCGCCGGGGGTTCAGACGCGACTACAGCCTCAACGACAGCAACGAACACATTCAACAATGCTGATGTGATGTTCGCCCAGATGATGATCCCTCACCACGAGCAAGCAATCGAAATGTCCGACATGGCTCTTGATCCGACGATGGGCGCCAGCGAAGAAATCCTCGACCTCGCGACACAGATCAAGGACGCTCAGGACCCTGAGATCACTCAGATGAAGAATCTGCTCATGGCCTGGAACAAGCCGGAAGCAGCCGATAGCGGAATGGATCACTCATCGATGATGAGCGGAATGATGTCATCGGACGAGATGGCTGAACTCGGCAAGAAGATGGGCAAGGACTTCGATGTTGCTTGGGCAGAAGCGATGATCGCCCACCATGAGGGAGCGATCGAGATGGCAAACACGGTTCTTGACGACGGCACCAATGCGGACATTCGTGCACTCGCCCAGGCGGTCATCAAGGGCCAACAGGCAGAAATCGAAACGCTCCGAAGCCTGGTCGCCGCCGCCAAGTAGTTGGCGGCCAGCAATCAGGCGGTGGGCTATTTTGCCCTTCAACGGTGATGGCTATCTGAGGAACGTCAAGTTTTGTTGATGCTGCCCTCGGGCGTGTCACCCAAGCTCAATAGAACTTCTACTTGTAGCCCGGGCAGACCAAGCCTGGCACCCTCTCGTCTGAGACTTCATAGAACTGAAACGCACGAGACGGTCCGCCGTCTGACCAAAGTGCGCGGCCGACGTTTGTGCCGACCAGGTCACTGGCTTGGAATGTTCCTGCACTGAGGATCGCCTCGGCTTGATGCCGATCACCACAGCGAAGTGCGAAGCGATCGTTGAGCAGTGTTCGTGTTCCGATGTCGATGACGTCGTTGGTGGGGCGTTGTGTGCAGAGGATCGCTGTGCATCCGACGGCTCTACCGAGGCTCACGTATCGACGTAGTAACTCCTCGGCGCGTGCGCGCTCCTTCGCAGTGCCACCTGCAGCAAGTTCAGCCCACTCATCAACTACGAGCACGGTCCACGGAAACTGCTCGCTTGCTGGCAGCGTCGCAGAGCGTGTAGTCGAGAGATACGTCGTGCGACGCGTGATCTCGATGTGAAGTGCTTCGAGAAGCTCGATGGTGTCTGCTGCTTCGTTGCCGAGGACCAGGCCAGCGAGACGGTCTTGCCACAGTGCGAGTTCGACGCGTTTTGGATCGATGCCAAAGAGTGCGACGTTACGCGACGCACTGAGATGAGCGAGGAAAACGCGGAGCGCATTTGACTTACCGGATCCTGGGATGCCGCCAACGAGGATGTGATGACCGTAGAACGAGCCCGATACAACGCCGCCATCGTCATTGACGCCGAGGGCAAATGGGCGCATCGGATCCAGGGGTAGGCCTACTGGGTGGTGGAAATCAGGCAGCGTTACGTTTCCGATGTCGCGCGTAAAGTCGATGAGCACGCTGATGCGATCAGCGCGAGTTACTGATGGTTGCACGCGAACTCGGGCTGCTCCGTATGCGACAGCCAGCGCGTCAGCCGAACGTTCAACCACCGAGAACGTACAGGGAGGCGCGAGCCTCAATGCGACCTCGACACCGAGTGCGGTTTTCTTCACCTTGACAATGGATGTTCCGAGCAGCCCGAGTTCGCGTGCAACTGTTGGCCAAGTCCCTCGAAGTGGGAGCCGTTGTCGTAGCCAGGTGTCGACGATCATCGGGTGGCTTTGGTTTCGCTTTCGATGCCGTCGGCGCGCAGGGTTACACCGTGCCGATCGCGTCCAGATGCGTCGCGGATGGTCCAAGTAGAAAGTGTCAGGTTGAGGAAGCGAACGGTCTGTCCTTTGGTGACGCCTTCGACGGGTCCGGGAAGCGTCACCGTGGTGGTGGGATCGACTGCGTCTGTGGTTCCCGAGAGCAATACCGGCAGGCGGTACATTGTGCGGCCATCCTTGTCTGTGCGTGGTTCATTTGTGCCGTAGATGAGCACGGGCCGGGCTTCGCCGGTGACGAGTGCGGCGATCTTGGTCTGGTCGATGGGAAGTTTCATAGGTCCTCCAGGGGGTATCCGCCGAGGCCGTTTGCCTTGGCTGACTTTCACTGTGCGGGCGCTTCGCTCCATCGCAAGAGGGAAGTGTGATGAGTATCCCCACGGGATCAAGGCGGGACGCCTTCGGCGTCCCGCTGCTGGAACAGCGGTGTGCCCGGCACACCTCACGGGGCCCTGCTTGGGCCCCTGCCGGCGGCCGGGATGCTCGGGTGACGTAGCTGAGACGAGTGCGGACAGCACGATGAGCCCCTCTCGGGGCTCGGTCACGTTCAGGAGCGCGTATCAGTTACGGCGGACTGACGCCGGAAGTTGCTAAGGAAGTCGGAAGCCGCGGAGTATCTCTCAGGCGTTCCCAAGACACAACGAGGTATGGCGGAAGTGTCGGCTTTTTTGCGTTCACCCACATCTCGCGTCGCGCGCGAACTTCGCGAAACGTGCAGCCCCAGGTTCGTGACTTCGAAAGCACGTGTCCCCGAAACCCCCAGCCTTCTTCTGCGCGTCGATGTCGTCGGCAGACGCGTGACTTGGTGCCCGGACCCTGGTAGTTCACGCGCACGGTTACGCAGTTGATCTCTCCTGTAACCGTGTTCACGATGTCTGTGATGATGTCTGAGTGATCCGCACCGAAGGTGCAGTCGTGGAATGTGTGACCGCACTTCAGACCCTTGTCGGCTGCATCCGTCATTCGTTCGTTGTGCGTGTAGTTTCGCGCTGCGCCTCGTCCAGTTTCCTTCAGCGAATAGTTCACAACCTTGACGAGATACGCGATCGCTTTGCCCGGGGTATCGCCCGTGATGACTTCAGCCTTGCACTGAGGCCCCCACGTCCAGCCGCCCGACGATGCTGCCGCGATCTGACGACCGGTTCGAGGGTTGATACCGCCGCGTACAACGAGGCGGAGTGTCGGCTTGGGAACACATCCGAGAACGAGTGCGTGGATGTGAATAAGCCCGCGAGTTTGGAACTCGACAACTCGCACGACTTCCATCTTGCGACGCAGCACGCGTGACAACTTCTGCATCGTCACCGCAAACAGACGTGAAGCGTTCGCGTTGAACGACGCCGCCGCCGCGTAGTTGTACGTCGACGGGTCGAGTGGTGTTCCGATCACGCGGTCGTTCTCTGCGTGGTACTTCCGACACGCGCAACGACGCGTCTTGCCGTTCTCTGAGATGCGTCGCGAGTGTGTCTTGCCGAACACGTCCGCACCAGGTGCAGTGAGTGTGATCATCGTGACCAACTTGGGCAGGTTCGTTACACGATCAAACAGACCTGAGCGGATGACTTGGAAGGCGTCGCCGCGATAAAGCGCGGAACACGACGGACACCGATCAGCGATGCGAGTTCCGCATCGTTTGACGTGTTCTGTCGAGCGAGAAGAACCGTCGCGGGTGTCGGTCACCGTGCGGCGAAGGGTGACCGGGCGTGAGCAGAAACCAACTGCCGGGCTGAGGGGAGATGTAGTGCTCACGAGTGCTAACCGTCGGGGGTTTGCCTCGTCTGTCAATGGGGTGAAATAAGGCCGTGATTTCCTCAGTGTTTTCGCACCTAACCTGACCAAGAAGCGAACTAAGTTGCTCGTGTGGCCGGACAGAACCGCAAACACCCTGAACTTGCCGGGAGACACACCAGGCAACGCAACGCGGTTCAGCCGCGGCGCACACCGTTGTCTCGTTCGATCGAACCGCTGATGCGGGGCACAACGTTCGGAGATGCCGGTGCCTTCCGGGGCATCGATGATCAAACTGTTGCGCAACTCCGTGGCAGTGATCAGATTGCGGCTGCCACGATCAGACGACTACTGACCGCACGTAGTTTGCGAAGCGGCGTTGAGGAGTGGTGCATCTGGATGGTCGAACTGGCACCGTCGCAAGTCAGTCGTTCGCCGTTTCTTGATGAACGAGTGCGAAGCGTGATGCGCGCTCGAAAGGACGACACACCGCCGTGGTTTCCCGCTCGGATCCGCCAACCCGAAGTGCCCTACTTCGCGTTCCGCAACGTTCTTCCTGCTGGATGCCAGTATCTCGCGTTCGGCCGGTACAACCCCGACATCATCGCTGACGACACCGTCGTCGTGCTTAGCTCCGATGATGCGATGGTGACCGCAGCGATCCTGTCGTCGCGCATCTTCCGGGTGTGGGCGGAGATCGCGGGGGCGCGGCGCCCCAACGGAGACATTCAGATCGGTGCCCAGTCAGTTCATAACACGTTCCCGTGCCCTCCGCTGTCGAAGCGTCAGCAGGTTGCGATCGAGGACGCGTTCGAAGATGTGCTGACTGCGCGCCGCTACGCAGATGCGGCGTCGCTTGACGAGATGTACCGACGTGAACTACCGCGGCCGTTGCAGAAGGCGCACGATGATCTTGATGCTGCGGTCGGTCGAGTGTTCGGTGTCAAGCCCTCGATGACCGATGCCGATGTCGCAGACATCTTGATGGAGCGTTACCGCACGCTCACTTCTTCCGACGCCGCGTGAATGTCGCACCGTAGGTTGCCATCGCGGGAACTTGCTGGCGTTCCATCACCTTTGAGTAGTAGTAGCCGATTGCATCGGAATCGTGGCCAAGCACGGAATACACCACGTTGAGAGGTGTCGGCGGATCGGTTGCCGCGAGACGCGATGCGGTGACGTGTCGGTTGATGTGCCCGCGCCAGTAGGGGAGCCCGTGGCGGTCGAGTACGCGGTGCCAGTCAAGGTTGTCGGCGTTGAGAGTGTAGAAACTGCCGTTCGGGCGGAGGAATACGAGATCCTCGAAACCTTTGCGCGGCTTCCAGTTCTTCTTGTCGCGTCGGTGGGCGTCCTGGTTCTTCTTGTGTTGGCGAAGCGCAGAGATCCACGGCTCGGACAGGGCGATCTTGCGTTCCTTTCCAGTCTTGGTCGCTTTCAGGTACCAACTGCCGTCGTCGTGTCGCGCGAGCTGCCCGCGGACGGTCAACATCGGGTTCTTACCGTTGAGGCCAGTGATGTCGCTCCACCGCAGACCGAGACGTTCCGCTCGGCGTAACCCGAGGAACTGCATCAGCCAGCGGCAGTATTCCGGGTCGTCATCGGCGACGAGCCGGTCGAGAAGCGTGTCGGCGAGGGCGGAGTATTTGTCGACGTCGATCTTGGCTCGCTTCACCTTCGGAGCCGCGACCGATCGCAGGGGGTTGTGGTCGATGTAGTTGTGGACCTCCGCGTATGTGAGGAACTTCGACAGCGCCCGGTAGACGTTCAGTTGTGAGGAGTTCGACAGCAGCGGCCCCCTGTCGATGCCGTCACGAACATCGCGCTTCTTCGGGAGTGTTTCTGAGAACAGCAGTGCAAGGCGACGCTTGTCGATCCGGTTCACCTTGATGTCGCCGAGATAGGGCAGCAAGTGGTTCTCGAAATACCCTCGGTACTTGCCGGCCACGATGTCAGAGATGTCGCCCTTGCCGACCTCGTCGATCCAGGCCTCGAACAGCTGGGCCACCGTCGGCATGACTCCCTTGGGGATCCCCTTGACGTGCTCGCGACCCCGGCTGCGACCAGCCAGGAACGCCTCCTTGTTGTGTTCGAGGTTCCGCAGCGCGATCGACTGGGTCGGGCCGCTGCCGGTGATGCGCTTGCGGGCGAACCCCGCTTGGCGGCGGTCCTCGGGGATGTCCCAGGACGCCTCCCAGTAGGTGACCTCGTAGGTGCGCCCCGTGCGCGGGTCACGGCGGGTGCGGGTCTTGGTGTAGAGACCGCCGCCGTTTCGGGGACGGCGCTGCGGTGTCGTCTTGCGTGTCGCCATGACCTCACCGTAGTCGGTTACGCCGCCGTGTTACGCCAAACACGCCTCACAGAGCCCTTACTAAGCAGGGAAAACCCAGCAAAAGCAAGGTTGGTGGAGCTGGGGGGAATCGAACCCCCGTCCATCAGGCGCTATTTACCAGTGATACAACCATTCCCGTTTTCACGCTGACGCAACGTGATCGACGGGTCGATTACCTAATTACTTAGGCCGCGTGCTGTCTTTCCAACATGGCAATGGTCTTTCTCATCGTCAGCGTTCTTTCTCGCCGTCATCCTCCGCTTCTGTTGCCGGGCTGCGATGGACTGGCCCCGTGCGCCATTGCTGGTCACGATGTCTCTCTACCGAGTATTAGGCGGCGAGAGCGAACTGCTCGTTGGCAATTCTGTTTTTTGCCCCGTTTAACGAATCTGAGCAATTCGGGTTGCACGTGCAAACAACGAAACTGCTGTCGAAACCTGTCAGCCCCATTGGTTGGTTGTGT
>VFQS010001069.1_pt1 | contig 26552 bp, 23 predicted proteins | sample 3512361 | NCBI WGS metagenome assembly VFQS01 (sample SAMN10412375, study PRJNA504923) | tailings metagenome | isolation source: Relicate 1 Philex TSF3 active mining | place: Philippines
CATGTGAGGGTACGGTCAGGCTGGAGCCGGAGCGGAGTGTGAACATATGCGGACAAGGATTTGTGTGGCCTGAGTGAGTGAGGCAGCGCGAAAGAACGTCCATGAGAGCATGGTGATGAGGAAGGTGGTGAAGATGTGCAGGGCTTCGCGGGGCTGTGGCAGCAGTGGCGCGTTTGGTGGGAAGGGTTCGAAGCGGCGGGCTGATCCGGAGAGCTGCAGAGGGAGGAACCAGAGGGCATTGATGAGGCCCCATGCGGGGAAGGTCCAGTTGGCGCCGTGCCACAATCCGCTGATGAGGAAGACGGCCATGGTATTGCGAATCATGCGTGGTTTTGAGCAGCGGCTGCCTCCAAGTGGCAGGTAGACGTAGTCGCGGAACCAGGTGGAGAGTGAGATGTGCCAGCGGCGCCAGAATTCGGCGATATCGCGTGAGAAGTATGGGAAGGCAAAGTTTTGCATCAGGGAGAACCCGAACAACCGGGCGACTCCTACGGCGATGTCAGAGTAGCCTGAAAAATCGCAGTAGATCTGGATTGTGAACAGGAAGATTCCGGCGAGGAGTGTGGTGGCTGAGGCGTGATCGGAGTTTTCGAATGCCTGGCTGGCGAGTGCAGCGCAATTGTCGGCGATGACAACTTTTTTGAACAGGCCCCAGAGAGCCTGTCGGCAGCCGTCGATGGCAGCTGTCATGCTGAAGTGGCGGCTGCTGAGGAACTGCGGCAGCAGGTGCCCTGCTCTTTCGATAGGTCCGGCGACGAGTTGGGGAAAGAAGGTGATGAAGGCGAGCCAGGCGATGAGATTGCGTGTGGGCTGCAGTTGTCGTCGGTAGACGTCGATGGAGGCACTGACGGTCTGGAAGGTATAGAAGCTGATGCCTACGGGCAGAACCAGATCGAGTCGAGTGGTGGCTGGGCTGAAGCCGGCGAGTGCGAGTGCATCGTTGAGTGAGCTGATGAAGAAGTTGCAGTATTTGAAGACGGCGAGGATACCGAAGTTGATGACGAGGCTGCAGCCGAGCAGTGCTTTGCGACCGACGGGGTGTTGTGTGCTGTGGATGAGATTGCTGACGGTGAAGTCGAGTACAGCAGAGAACAGCATGAGCCCGAGGAAGCGTGGGTCCCACCAGCCATAGAAGACGAGGCTGCCGGCCAGCAGAACGACATTCTGCATTCGCCATGAGCTGCCGCAGGCGTACCAGCAGGCGAAGAACATGATCGGCAGGAAGACGGCGAATTCGAAGGAGTTGAAGAGCATGAAGTTGGGGAGGGTGAGGCGGGTCGGGGTCTGATTGATGTTCAGGCGGCGCTGGATTCGGGCGTAGCGAGCGAGCCTGAGCTGTTATGACGGGCTACCGGCTGTGGCAGGATGATGGCTCCGGCGGCCGCGAAATCGTCGTAGGTGGCCTGCAGTTCCCGGAGGTAGTTTGTGGAGGTGCCGGGTGGCATGAGAGGTCGGACATCGAAGCAGGAGACGGGTCGTCCGTAGATGGCGGGGAGGCTGCGTGCGACGGAGGACATCCAGGTGACAAAGGCTTTGGGCAGGTAGCCTTCGCGGATGCCGAAGAATTCGGCGAGGTATGGCAGTTTTTCGGCGTTTGGCGGGCCGCTGATTTCGCGTGGGTGGAGGATGTAGCGGCAGCGGCTGGCGTTATGGAATTTCAGGGCTGCATCAATGGTGGCATCCACATCGAGCTGTAGTCCGAGATCCCGCTGCAGGGGCTGGGAGAGGAAGACGATTTCGTCGCGAACGGGAAGTTTATCCGAGACATGGCTCCGGAATACTCGGTAGTCATTGGTGATGACGGATTCCGGAGGCATATCGAGAGCGTAGCTGGTGAAGAATTTCGCTTTGCTGAGGTCCGGCAGGCTGGTGTTTTGTCCGGGGATAAGTTGTTTGAGGGAGCGTGAGCGGGTTCCCTGCGAGCGCCAGGAGTTGACGGCTGACTGCAGGACACCGGCACCACCATCGAACACGATCAGTTGATTGTGGGGAATGGAGTGCAGCAGGTGACGTTGCTGGGTCTGGAATCCGCCGGTCCAGAGGGACTGGCAGTGACCGATCTGCTGTCGCAGTTTTCGGGCGGTGAAAGGGAACAGCAGTTGTGAGATGCGTGTGAGTCGCAGGTTCCATGTGCGAGTCCAGTGGTGATCGATGGCATCGTCAGCGAGTTCTGCGAGTCGGGCCTGTTTTTTGGAGGAGCGGGGGCTGTGAAAGACGACGAGGAAGTTGTCGTCGTCGGGGTGAAAGCGGTCGCGTGCTTCAGCGGCATTCAGGATTTGCAGCGGAGTGCAGGCGAGGTAGAGGTTGGCGGATCGTGAGGTCTGCATGGGGCTGCGTGCCGGGAGTGCTGTGAATTCGGGAGGCTGCGTCACCGGCTTGTGTTTTCAGGCGGCAGCGCGTTGTGTTTGCATGGCGGGCAGCATTTCGAGGGCTGCTCGGAGTACGGTCTCGACGGACAGTCTGCTGAGGTCACCAGCGGGAGCCTGGAGGCAGCGGTTGCGTGGTTCTTCGGGTGGAAATGCGCCGAAGCGTTCGGGGCTGGTTGGTCCGAAGAGTGCAAGTGTGGGTCTGCCGAGTGCAGCGGCCATGTGCAGTGGTCCGCTGTCATTGGCGACAACGAGGTCTGCGCGTCGGAGCAGTTCGATGAGTTGTGGGAGTGAGGAGCGGCGGGTGAGATTGACGAAGCGATCGGTGTCAGCGAGGGGCGGATTTTCCCATGGCAGGTGGCTGTCCCAGACGACAGTGCAGTGTGGATCAGCGTTGAGCAGGTCGCAGGTCAGCTCACGGAATCCGCGCCATTCCTTGTGAGCTCCGCGACTGTTGGGGATCATAACGACCAGTCGCTGGCGGTTGAGTCTGTGATCGAGGCTGTCGGGTGAGTCACCGTGCATGATGACCGGGGAGTGCAGTCGTGGCTGGAGTCCGAGTGGCGGGAGGAACTGCAGCAATTTGCTGATGGCGTGTGAGTTTTTTCCGGCTGGAGGGAGTGGTGCGATGTGGTTGCAGGCGAAACGGCTGCCTTCGCGTGCATCAGCGATACCGATTTTTAGGGGCGCATTGGCGGCCCAGGTCATGAGTCCGGATCTGAGGAGTCCCTGAAAATCGAGCACGGCGTCGTAGTGTCGTTTGCGGAGAGTCTGCATGACGCGGGCGATTGCCAGGATTCCGCGGAATCCGGGAGCGTGCTGGAATTCGATGATTTCGCCGTTGATGGTGGGGCAGCGTCGAACGATGTCGGCGAATCGGGATTTGACGACCCAGGAGATTTCTGCGGACGGCAGCTGATCGCGGATGGACTGAGCGACCGGGAGCGAGCAGATGATATCGCCGAGTGAGCTGGGTTTGATGATCAGCAGTCGCATACGGTCAGCGGCCTTGAAGTGTGTGGGTCAGGCTGCTTTTCGCAGCTGGGGATTAAGTTCCGTATCATTGTACATTTTGAACTGGAAGTAGACGCGGAAGCTGCGAGTGCCCTGCTGAACTTCGGCCAGCAGGTCGCTGAGTGCGCCTGCGAGGTCCTGAATCTGTCGGCGGATGACATTCAGTCTGGTGCTGCAGCGTTCGCGATGTTCGGGAGCCGCGTCGAATCGCAGAGTTTCTTCGTGCATGTGATATTCCTTGAGCGCGAGGATGGACAGGCGATCGACCATCATACCGGGCGTTTCGGAATTGAAGGGGCAGCCGGATTCGCGTGGCTGCAGTGTCTGTATGAGGTGTTTGTCGATCTGTTCGACGAGGTCATTGCGGCGTTGGTTGTGCCGATCGATGGTGCGTTTTGCCTGGCGGATGCGTTCGGGTCCGAGGTCATCGCGGCGTGCGATATCCTCTTCGTGCCAGAGAGAGAAATTTTCGAAGTGGTTTTGTCGGGCCAGAGCGAGGATTCCGGATTCGCTGTTTTCCGGTGGTGCCTGGTGCCATGCGGCTGTCCAGAGTGCGTGTGCAGCGAGGATTTCCTGAACGTTCATGGCAGTTACCTGATCGGGTGAGTGGGGGTGAAGTCAGAGTTTCAGTGTCAGGCGGACTTTTTTCTGCGGGCGCGGTGTCCGGCCCACATTTTTATGGCGTTACAGATCAGATCATCGGTGGTTCTGGCAAGTTGTCCCAGCCACGGGTAGCGGATGGTGAAACCATTTTCGACCATGGTTTTTCCGGTGTGTCGGACGTATTTCAACTGGTCCTGATCGAACATGCGGAAGCAGGCGTAGCGGGCTGCGTTATCGCGGCTGTGCGGCTGCAGGTCTGTTCGGAGCAGGCTGACGAAATCGGTGACAGTGCGGGGTGTGTAAGCGACCTGCAGATTGTCGAAGAAGGATGGTCCGAGTGTGATAACGGGTTTACCGGCCCAGCAGGCTTCGACGGTGATGGTGGAGCCGAAGGTAACTACGATATCGCTCCATTCCATGATGCTGTAGGAATTGACAGGTTCGTCTGCGTAGTGGATGCGTACGTTGGGCAGTTCGGCGGTTTTTTTGAACGGTGTGAGCAGATCGCCGGCCATGTCTGCCTGGTTCGGGTGGAACCGGACGACGAAGAACATGTCAGGATTTTCGCGGCAGGCTTTTTCGACGATGGGTCCGTAGTCGAGGAAGGGTGAGATCCAGTCTTTTCCGAGCGAGGCGAATTCATCCTGGCTGCTGAGAAAGATGCTGACTTTTCGTGTTCCGGGTGACGTTGTCGGTGGTGTGAATTCGGTACCGTGTCGTTTGGCGTATTTGTTGGTGCGGGGGCGTCGATTGGCTGTGTACCATGCGTCAGCGGCATCATAATCCGCAGGCTGCTGCATGATACGTTCCTGAATTTTGCGTCGATCGTGGACGAGGTATCCTGGGCAGATGAAGGGGTGTTGTTTAGCGCTGACTTCGAGGATTGTGAAGTCGATGCCGGCGGAGCGAGCGGCGACGACGGCGAATTTGGAGCAGCCGTGTCGCCCGTTGAAAACTTCAATTCGTTCGGGCTGCAGTTCAGCGACGACGTTTTTCATGGATTTCAGCAATCTGGTGGAGTTGCTGAAGTAGCGTCGTTTGATGCGACGGATGAGTGGTTCCCGGCGGGCGGTTTCGGGCATGGTGCGGAATGTGGAGATGACACCGCTTTGCACACCTTCAAGGACGGCGCGTTGCTCGCTGAAGGGCAGCGTTGGCTGCTGCTGATCGACGGAGGCATCAACGGCGAGTGGGATGGTCTGCAGTCCGAGTTCGGCGGCGGTGCTGCGGACGCGGTTGCGGCAGACGAGGCAGGCGGCGGGGTTTCCGGCGTAGTTGGCGGCGCAGGTTCCGGCAGTGGCATTGCAATGGGTAACGACGACTTTGTGTCCGTCATCCTGCAGTTCGCGAGCGCGTGCCATGGTGACGAGCAGGTGTTTTCGCCAGAGCGGGTAGGCGGCATGTACGACGACCGTCCCGGCCGCGGGCTGAGCCGTGGTGGTGGGCTGCGTGAACTTCAGAGTGTGTTCGCCATCCATATGCGATTGCTCCTGAGCCTGCCCGGCCACAACCGGAATCTCAGGCGGCTTTTGCGCTGTTGCCGCTGACATGTGCTGCCGTCCGGTCATCGACACCATTGCCGCCCACGCGGTGCCGCAGGTGCCAGCGTCCCTGTGCGTCCTGTTTCCACAGGTGCGGAGATCGGAATCTGTCGGTGATGGTGTGGAAGTGGTCGGGGTCCATTTCGATGTAATCCATCACTTCGCGGAAGTAGCGATCGGGGAATTCGCCATCGAAGCGGTTGACGAGTGCGACAGCTTCTTCGCGGGAGATGTGTCCGTTGCGGATTTCCTGTGATGCATCGTAGGTGGCACGACCAATGCCGAATTTGATCCAGGTTGTGTAGTAGTGCAGGTCATCGATTTTGTCGTCGATGCTGTTGTATTTGCTGTAGGTGCCCTGTGTGCGGAAGGGGCGTGCTTTGAAGCCGCAGTTTTCGACTGCGTAGTAGTAGACTTCCTGAGGAGTCCATTTCAGGTAGTAGCCGAGGTAGTGCACCTGCACATCAACCTGCTGCAGTTCAGCTTCGCGTGGGGGCAGAAAGCAGGCGAGGTCCCCCTGACTGACTCCGTAGCGTTCTGTCAGTTCGCGGATGGAGACACCGGCGAGGTACATGTCTTCGAGATTGTCGTAGGTGTGGAAGGATTTGTCGCGGAGGCTGGAAGTGGTATCAGCGATTGGGTTGCCGTATTCCGCTTCATTTTCGCCGTAGAATACGAGCGGGATGCCCATTTTTGCGGCGAGGCGCGGACCGAGATTTTTTTGTCCGAGGATGAATGTCTGGAAGGGGTGAAACAGGTTTTCGATGCTGAGTCTCGTCAGCAGCTTCATGACTCGACCGTTGCGGGTGAACGACAGATTGTCAAAGCCACCGACGTCGATCCAGTTCTTCCAGTTCTGGTAACCGTATTCGGTGTACAGGATAGGAGGCCAGGTAACGGTCAGCGGGTGCATGCCGTATTTGTATTTGAGGACGTGTGCCTGGTAGGCGCTGTCCTTGCCACCGCTGCCGGGCACGAGGCAGTCATATGAGCCATCCTTGCTGCGATAGCGGTCCAGCAGCTGCAGCAGTTGTTCTTCGCGGGATTGCCAGTCGATGGTCTGTTTCTGTTCGGCGACGCGGCAGGCATCGCAGATACCCTGAGAATCGATGGCGAGGGTTTTTTTGCGGGAATCGATAGTGTGACGGAATTCCACTGCGGAAGCGGGGCGCTGGTTGGACATCACGCAGCGGCTGCAGAAGCGGACTTCCGAGGGGAGGCCGTAATATGCCGGAAGTTTCTCATCCATGAGTCAGAATCCGAACAGTTCAGTTGGCGGTGGTGAGGCTGGACGCCCAGTGTTTGAGGAACTGCAACCCGTAGCGAGCGCTGCGTTCCGGGTGGAACTGTACGCCTGTTACATGGTCACGTCGAATGGCAGAGCAATACTGGATTCCTTCGTAATCTGTCAAGGTCAGCACATCGGCGGTGTGTTCCGGTGCAGCAGCGAAGGAGTGGACGAAGTACATCCATGCGGAGTCCGGCAGTCCGCAGTCGATTTGTGGCTGGGATCGGTGGGGATTGAGCTGGATTTGGTTCCAGCCGACGGCGGGTATTCGGCGAAGGCTGCCGTCTGCGCGGTGTTCCGGCAGCTTTCGAACGACGCCGGGAATGAGTCCGAGTCCCTGATGGAGTCCGAATTCTTCACTGGCATCGAGGAGCAGCTGCATACCGAGGCAGATTCCGAGCAGTGGTTTTCCTGCGGCGACGGCATCGCGGAGTGGCTGGAGGAGCTGGAGTTGTCGAAGGGTGTCCATGGCATGTCCGAAGGCACCGACTCCGGGGAGGATGATGCCATCGGCCTGCATGAGGTTTTCGGGTCGGGTTGAGATTTCGGCATCGATGCCGCTGTGCAGGCAGGCGTGTCGGATGCTGAAGAGGTTTCCGAGTCCGTAATCGACGATTTGCACTTTGAGTCTGTTCATGCCGCGTCCTCCATTCGGCAGACGGTTCCGGCGTTGAGCAGAGCTTGTTTGAGTTGTGGGATGGTGCAGGGTCGGACGTGTGAGACGGAGCGTCCGCTTTGCAGGAATTCGCGATTTCCTTCGGGTGTATTTGCGGAGCGGCTTTGAATGGAGTGGATGGCTTCGTAGTGGAGGATACTGCTGACGGCAACAGCACTGACGCTGCAGTTTTTTACGACGTCGACGACGTGTTCTGTTTTCCCGGGACCGCCGTGAGCGATGACGGGGATGCGGACGGCGGCGGTCATTTTTCGGCAGAGTTCGAGATCGAAGCCTTCGCCGGTTCCTTCGCGATCGATGGAGGTGGCGAGGATTTCGCCGGCGCCCAGTTCTTGTGCCCGAGCCGCCCACTGCAGTGCATCGACGCCTGTGTGTTCGCGTCCGTTATCGGTGAAGGCGAGCCATGAGCCGTTGGCCTGTTTTCCGGCTTCGATGGCGACGACGATGGTGGAGGATCCGAAGCGTCGGGAGGCTTCGCGGATGAGTTCGGGGTCATGAATGGCGGCGGTATTGATGGCGACTTTGTCGGCACCGGCGGAGAGGACGGCGCGGATATCATCGAGTGAGCGGAGTCCGCCGCCGACGGTGAGTGGTATGAAGACTTCGCGGGAGATGCGTGAGATGATTTCGCAGAGGCTGTTGCGGCCGTAGAGGCTGGCGACGGCATCCTGGCAGATCAGTTCATCGGCGCCGGCTTCGTAGTAGTGTCGGGCGAAAGTTTCGGGATCGCCGAGGACTCGGAGTCCCTCCAGCCGGATCCCTTTGACGAGGCTGGGGCCTTTGATGTCGAGTCGGGCGATGACACGAACCATGGACATAGGAAGCGGGCATCCCTGCCGTTTGAGACTGATTCGAGACGGAGTCGTGAGATTACCGGTGGTTGTGGCGCCCGGTTTTGCAAATCCATTGCCGGAGGGGAGGATAGTGTGTGGCGGGTATTGTCGTAAAGACAGAACGCGTTGTGCGAGGAACAGGAAACCGACTGATTGCAATGAAAATCCGAACGGATTCGGTTTTTGGCGGGCAGTTTTTTGTGGGTGGGCATTTTTGTTGGGAAAAGCGGCGTTTTCGGGGGTATTTGACGGTTGGGAAATCGCTGGACTTGACCGATGTCGGGAGGGTGGAATATAAGCGGGAGGTCTCGGAGGATTTGCCGGAAACACGAGGTTTCTGCGGAACGAAGATGTGGTATGGCCGGACAGGGAGGCAGGTCGGTGACACGAATTCTCAGTTGTACCTTTGCGCGGGGTGGTTCGAAGGGTGTACCGGGCAAGAACATTCGGATGTTGTGTGGTCGTCCGTTGATTGCGTGGGCGGTGCAGGCCGCTTTGGGCAGCCGTTACATATCGCGGCAGATTGTTTCGACCGATTGTGAGTCGATTGCCGGAACTGCTTGTGCGTGGGGAGCGGAGGCGCCATTTCGGCGTCCGGCGGAGCTGGCGACGGATACGGCGGCGGAGCGTCTGGCGTGGCGGCATGCGATTCAGACGATGGAGCAGCTTGAGCAGACTCGATATGACGTGCTGGTGAGTATTCCGGCGACGTGTCCACTGCGGCAGTCTGAGGACATTGATCGTTGTATTGAGCTGCTGCTGAGCACGGATGCGGACATTGTGGTAACAGCGACGGAGGCAGCGGCGAATCCGTACTTCAACATGATTACGATGGATTCCACGGGTTCGGCGCGGATTGCGGTGCAGCCACCAGGGAATGTGGTGCGTCGCCAGGATGCTCCGGATGTCTACGAGCTGACGGCGGTGGCATATGCAGCGCGTCGTGATTCGGTGATGAATCTGGATTCGATTTTTGCGGGTCGTGTGCGAGCGGTGCTGGTGCCTCGTGAGCGTGCCGTGGATATAGATACTCCGCTGGATTTTGAGCTGGCTGAATTTCTGATGCAGCGTCGGCTGACGTCGGAGGGTATGCCGCAGGTGCTGCGACGTGCCGCGTGAGTGGTGTGAGCGGGGAGGGGGATTGCGTCGTCCGCAGCGGAAGGAGTGAGTGGTATGGAGACGTCGGTGCAGACAGTGCTGGCGGGTGAGCGGGCGATTGGTACCGGTCAGCCATGTTTTGTGATAGCCGAGGTGGGAGTGAACCACAATGGCAGTGTGGATCTGGCGCTGCGTTCGATTGATGTGGCCGCGGAGGCGGGCGCTGATGCTGTCAAGTTTCAGACATTTCGTGCTGAGAAACTGGTAACGAAAGCAGCTCCGACAGCGAAGTATCAGGCGGAGAATACTGGTAAGCAGCAGACACAGTTTCAGATGCTGAAGTCGCTTGAGCTGAGTGACGCGGACCATCGGGTGATCACGGAGCATTGTCGAGCGCGGGGGATACTGTTTATGTCGACTCCGTTCGACGAGGACAGTGCGACGATGCTGAATTCGCTGGGGATGACCATTTTCAAGGTGCCTTCGGGTGAGCTGACGAATCTGCCGCTGCTGCGTCACATTGCTGGATTTGGTCGTCCGCTGGTGATATCGACGGGGATGAGTACTTTGGGGGATGTGGAGGCGGCGGTTTCGGCTGTGGAGAGTACTGGGAACGGGCAGATTATTCTGCTGCACTGCGTGAGCAATTATCCGGCGGCGGCCGGGGATGTGAATCTGCGGGCGATGCTGAGCATGCGAGCGGCTTTTGGTTTGCCGGTGGGTTATTCGGACCACACGCTGGGGATCGAGGTGTCGCTGGCGTCGGTGGCACTGGGCGCGTGTGTGGTTGAGAAGCATTTTACTTTGGATCGCAGTCTGCCTGGCCCGGATCATCGTGCGTCATCTGAGCCTGAGGAGTTGCGGCGTCTGATAGCGGGTATCCGTACAGTGGAGGCGTGTTTGGGGACGGGTCGGAAGGCTCCGTGCAGTGCTGAGCTGGATACGGCGAAGGCGGCGCGGCGAAGTCTGGTGGCTGCGACTGATTTGTCGGCGGGCACCTGTCTGACGGATGAGATGATCGCGATTCGGCGACCGGGCACCGGTCTGCCTCCGGCGATGAAACCGTATCTGATTTCGCGGACACTGCGAGTTCCGCTGGCTGCGGGCGAGCTGCTGCGGCTGGAGGATGTGGGATGAGGACTGTCTGTGTGGTGACAGTCGGTCGATCGGACTGGGGGCTGTATCTGCCGATTTTGCGCTGTCTGCGTGAGCGGGGGGATTTGCGGCTGCATTTGATTGCCGCTGGTGCTCATCTGGTGTCTGGTCATGGTCGTACGGATGCTGTGATTGCGGCGGACGGGTTTGAGATTGAGGATCGTGTGCCGATGTTGCTGGCGTCGGATGACGCTGCAGCGATTGCGGTGTCGATGGGTTTGGGGACGATAGGATTTGCGCAGGTCTATCAGCGTGTGCGTCCGGATCTGCTGCTGGTGCTGGGGGATCGGTTTGAGATGCATGCCGCGGCAGCGGCGGCGGTTCCGTTTCGGCTGCCGACGGCGCATGTGCATGGTGGCGAGGTGACGGCGGGGGCGATTGACGACTGTTTTCGGCATGCGATAACGAAGTATTCGCATCTGCATTTTGCATCGACAGCGGAGCATGGGCGACGGATTGTGCAACTGGGTGAGGAGCCGTGGCGGGTGACGGTCAGCGGTGCGCCTGGGCTGGATCATCTGGGCCGTATTCGTCTGCTGAGTGTGGGGGAGTTGTCGGAGCGGGTGGGAATGTCGCTGTCGGAGGCACCGATTCTGGTGACTCAGCATCCGGTGACACTGCAGTCGGAGCGTGCGGGGGAGCAGACGGAGGCGTTGTTGAGTGTGCTGGCTTCGATGGAGGTGCCGATTGTGATGACACGGCCGAACGCCGACACGAGGAACAGTGAGATTGTGGAGCGACTGGAGCGGTTTGCGGCGGGTCGATCACGTGTGCGGCTGGTGAGTAATCTGGGGACCGAGGCGTATTTCAGTCTGATGCGTCATGCGGCGGTGATGGTGGGGAATTCTTCGAGCGGGATTATTGAGGCGGCGTCGTTTCAGTTGCCGGTTGTGAATATCGGTTTGCGGCAGGAGGGTCGTCCGCGTTCGGGGAATGTGCTGGATTGTGATGACAGTGCGGCGGGGATTGGTGGTGCGATGCGGCGGGCGTTGTCGGCGGAGTTTCGTGAACACTGTCGGGGTGTGCGGAATATTTACGGGGACGGTCGTGCGGCGGAGCGGATCGTTGGAGTGCTGGGTTCTGTGGCACTGGACGAGCGATTGCTGATCAAGCGATTTTTTGACTGTGGGGCGGGTTTGCCGGAGCTTTTGAGTCCTTTCTGAGGTGTGTGATGGTGGCGGACGGGGTGGTGTTGATTGGTGCCGGCGGGCACGCTCGAGTGCTGGCGGATGCATTGCATCTGCTGGGCCTGGCGGGGCGTGCTGTGGTACTGGACGCCCGTCCGGAGTTGTGTGGGACGCGACTGCTGGGGATTCCGGTGGCGGGCGGTGACGAGTTGCTTCCGCGGATGAGAAGTGAGGGCTTTACGCAGTTTTTTGTGGCGGTTGGGGGTGTTTGGGCATTTGGTTTGCGGCGGCGGCTGTTTGAAGCGGGGGTGCAGGCGGGGCTGGCACCTGGAATTCTGCGACATCCGGCAAGCGTGGTGGCAGAATCTGCGTTGCTGGGGCCGGGAAGTCAGGTGCTGGCGGGAGCGATCGTGAATGCGTGTGCGGAAATTGGTGAGAATGTGATTCTGAATTCCGGTTCGATTGTGGAGCATGATTGCCGGATTGGCGCTGACGTGCATGTTGCTCCGCGGGCCTGTCTGGCCGGTGGTGTGCGGGTTGGTCGGCAAGTCCATATTGGAGCCGGAGCGACAATCTGCGAGAATCTGGAGATCGGTGACCGTGCGATCGTGGGTGCCGGTGCCGTGGTGATCAGGGATGTGCCGCCGGAGGCGGTAGTGGCGGGTGTGCCTGCCAGAGCGATACGGAGATCAGGTTCATGAGCGGCAGGGAAGCCATCTCGATACTGGAAAATCTGTTGATTCAGGCGTCGGCGACGGTGCAGGACGCGATGGCTGCGATTGATGCCAATTCGCGGGGCGTGGTGCTGCTGGTGGACGAACAGCAGCGCTTTCTGCGAACGATTACGGACGGGGATCTGCGTCGAGCGATTTTGGCGGGTCATGCACTGGGGACGTTGCTGAGTGTTGCGGTGGACATTCGCAACAAGAAGTCGACGACGGCTCCGGTGGGAACTCCGCGGGACGAGCAGCTGGCGATCATGGCGAGGGCTCAGATTCGCCATCTGCCCTTGCTTGAGGCGGACGGCACGGTGGCTGAGCTGAGTTGTGCGGACTTTGTGCGTGAGGAAGTTCTGCCGCTGCAGGCGGTGATCATGGCGGGTGGATTTGGGACTCGGCTGCGGCCGCTGACCGATGATACTCCGAAGCCAATGCTGCAGGTGGGCGGTCGCCCGCTGATGGAGCGGACGATAGAGGGATTGCAGCGTGCCGGCATTTCGCGAATCAATGTGACGACGCATTACATGCCGGAGAAGATTATTCAGCATTTTGGAAAAGGGCAGAAATTCGGGGTGGACCTGAATTATGTGTCCGAGGACCAGCCGCTGGGAACGGCCGGAGCGCTGCGGCTGATCAGTGAGGTGGATGAGCCGTTGCTGGTGATGAACGGCGACATTCTGACGAACGTGGATTATCGGGCGATGATGAAGTTTCATCGCGAGCATCAGTCGCAGTTGACGGTGGCATTGCGGCAGTACGAGATGCAGGTGCCGTATGGGGTTGTGGAAGCGAAGGACGGTATGGTGAGTGAGCTGCGGGAGAAGCCGCGGATCACATTTTTGGTGAACGCAGGGATTTACCTGCTGGAGCCGACGGTGTTGAAGCACATTCCGGATGCCGGGCGCTATGACATGACGGATCTGATTAACCGGCTGCTGGCTCAGGGTGAGCGGGTCGTGGGATTCCCGGTGATGGAGTACTGGCTGGACATTGGTCGGCTGGATGATTTTCAGAAGGCACAGGAAGATGTGGAGCGAGTGAGGTGGGCAGCATGAGCTGGACAGGGAAGCGGGTACTGGTTACGGGGGCGGGCGGTTTCATTGGCAGCCATCTGGCGGAGTCGCTGGTGCGTGCCGGTGCCAGTGTCCGGGCGATGGTGCGTTACAATTCGGGCGGTCGTCGCGGCTGGCTGGATGAGTCACTGTTGCAGAAGGACATGGAGATTGTGGCGGGTGACATTACCGACAGTGGTTCGGTGGCGTCAGCGATGCAGGGTCGGGAGGTGGTATTTCACCTTGCTGCATTGATTGCCATACCGTACTCGTATACGGCGCCATTGTCATATGTGCAGACGAATATTGTGGGGACATTGAACGTGCTGGAAGCTGCGCGGCGACTGGGCACGGAGCGGATTGTGCAGACGTCGACGAGTGAGGTGTACGGGACGGCGCTGTTTGTGCCGATCTCGGAGACTCATCCGCTGCAGGGTCAGTCGCCGTATTCTGCCAGCAAGATTGGTTCGGACAAGCTGGCGGAGTCGTATTACAGGTCGTTTGGTTTGCCGGTGGTGACGGTGCGACCGTTCAACACGTATGGTCCGCGACAGTCAGCTCGGGCGGTGCTGCCGACGATCATTACTCAGTGTCTGGCGGGACGTACGGTGCGATTGGGCAGTCTGACTCCGACTCGCGATCTGAACTATGTGGCTGACACGGCAGCGGGTTTCATGGCCTGTGCGGCTCATCCGGATGCCGTGGGTAAGACTTTGAACATTGGCTCGGGTCGTGAGATCAGTGTGGGTGATCTGGCCGGGCTGGTGGCTCGTCTGGTGGGAACGAACGTGCGGATTGAGTGTGACGAGCAGCGGCTGCGACCTGCGGCCAGTGAAGTGGAGCGGCTGCTGGCTGACAACCGACTGGCGGCTGAGACGGTGGGCTGGAAGCCGACTGTTACGCTGGAAGATGGCCTGCAGCAGACGATTGAGTGGTTTCGCGGGAATTCAAAGGGTTATCGAGCCGATGTCTACAACGTCTGACCAGAGTGGCGAGAGATTTCTGCCATTGAGTGAACCCTGTCTGCAGGGGAATGAGTGGCAGTATGTGAAGGAATGTCTGGATTCCGGCTGGATTTCATCGGTTGGTGCGTTTGTCAATCGATTTGAGCAGCGGGTGGCCGAGTATGTGGGTGTGAAGCATGCGGTGGCGACGGTGAACGGGACGTCAGCATTGCATGCGGCGATGCTGACGGCGGGAGTGGAGCCGGGCGATGAGGTTTTGGTCTCGACGCTGACATTTATTGCCACGGTGAATGCGATTCGATATGCGGGTGCGCATCCGGTGCTGATTGATTCTGAGCCGCGGTACTGGCAGATGGATCCGCAGCTGGTGCGGGATTTTCTGCGTCGGGAGTGTCGGGCAGAGCATGGTGAGCTGCGGAATCGGGTGACGGGACGTCGTGTCCGTGCGATCATGCCGGTGCATGTGCTGGGTCATCCGGTGGATTTGCCGGCGATTACTGCCGAGGCAGAGGCGTTTGGCCTGCGGTTGATTGAGGATGCTGCGGAGTCACTGGGAGCGTCACTGCACTGGAAGAAGATTGGTGCGACGAGTGATCTGGCGTGTGTGAGTTTCAATGGGAACAAGACGATCACCTGTGGTGGCGGCGGGATGATTCTGACGAATTCGCAGTCCGACGCTGATCGAGCCCGTTACCTGACGACTCAGGCGAAGGACGATGCGATCGAGTACATCCACAACGAGGTGGGGTACAATTATCGGATGACGAATGTGCTGGCGGCGATAGGACTTGCGCAGCTGGAGCAACTGGATGGTTTTGTGCAGCGTCGTCGTGAGATAGCGGCGTATTATCGCAGTGGTCTGTGCGGAGCGGGTTTGACGTGGCATACGGACGCGCCGGGTGCGAGTTCGACAAGCTGGTTGTCGACTGCGCTGGTGGATCCTGTGCAGGCGGGTGTGACAGCGTGTGAATTGCGGGATCAGCTGCAGCGGTCGAAGATTCAGACTCGTCGGCTGTGGCAGCCGATGCATTTGAGCCCAGCGCATCAGAGTGCTCAGGCTGTATTGAACGGGACGGCTGACCGGCTGTTTGAGCAGGCTTTGAGTTTTCCGTCGACGCCGAATCTGACGGACGGGGATTTGGAGCGCGTGGTGCAGGCGACCGGTGGCGTGCTGCGGATGCGGGTGCGTCGGACGGCGTGAGTTGTGAATCGGCGAAGCTGTGTTGCAGAGGACCACGGGCTGAGTCCGGAAAGTGCAGCCCTGGCCCGTGAGACCAGCAAACTTCACTCGGCCATGATTGCGAAGGTCGGTTGTGGTGAAGCGGCGAGGGTTCCGGCCAGCAGTTCGAGGCTGTCGGAGCCGGTCAGAGTGGGGTTGAAGCGTCGGTAGAAGAATCCAAAGCGGGGTGTTCCGACGGAGATGCGATTGGTTCCGGTACCGCCTTCGATGACGGCGAAGGTGCGGACGGTAAGGGTTTCGCCGAGTGACAGGCGGTCGTTGCCGGCGGCGAGATCGACGTCAATGCGTGTGGCGGTGATTCGTTCGAGGTCCAGTTTGTCGGCGGCTGCAGTGCCGCGAACAGCCAGCTGGATGGTGGCCGTGATGTTCTGCAGGGCGACGGCTTCAGCGTCGGAGAGGCGGAGGCTGCGAGCGGATCGCAGATTGCTGGCGGTCACAACGTCCTGTCCGGTGCCGAGTGAGATGGTGCCGTCGCGTCCGGCTTCGGCGGCCAGCAGGGTGAGTGCATCGTCACCGGCTCCGAGATCCACCAGCAGATCGCGACGAGCACGGACGGGCTGTGATTGTGCGGTGGCGGTGTTATCGATCAGCTGGCGGAACAGTGCGGGGCTGGAGAGCTGATCAGCGGCGATGGTGTTGTGGGCGTGTACGAGGAGTGTGTCATCACCGGCTCCGCCACGGATACTGATGTCCCGGCCCGTGACGAGGGTGCTGGTGGAAAAGGTGTTGACCACCGCGCGATCCGCACCGCCTGCCATGTCCAGCAGCAGGTCCTGATTGATGCGAAGATTGGCCTGTTCGAGTCCGATGTCGATGAAGTCTGCTCCGGGACCCAGGTTAACAGCGAGGTCGCGGGAGATTGTCAGATCGGATTTGAACTGCAGTCGCAGGGTGTCGTCACCGCCACCAAGGCTGATGGAAACGCTGCGGATGGCGGAGGTGTTGGTGAGGGGGACCGAAACGGAGTCGGAGGGCTGCTGGCCATTGATGCGGACGAGTGTTCCGGTGGACCAGCCACTGACGGTGACACCTTCGACGCTGAACTGGACAGCGACGAAGTTGCCGTTTGAGTCACCGGCGATGGAGAGGTCGCCGGCGCGACTGATGCTGACGCTGACGATTCCGGAGGCGGTGGGCATGACGGCCGGCTGGATTTCCGGAAGCATGCTGAGTGATTGATCGGCGATGGCAGCGGCGAGGAGGTATCGGGATTCGAGGGGCTGGATGAGAGCCGGGCAGCAGGAACGGCGGGTGTGGCGACGACGGTTTGGCGATTTGAACATGGCAGGCTTTCAGTGATGTGTCAGTTGTCAGTTGTCAGTTGCTGCGCTGAGCAGCGAAAGAAAACTCCCGCTCGTCCTGTTGGGGGCGAGGGGAGCTGGGGTGATTTTTCGTGATGTGTGTGCCGTCGGAGTGTTATTCGGCCAAGACTAACTGAGCGGGCATGATGCCGTTGCCTTCACCGATCATGTCATCGAGAACGCTGATCAGCAGTTCGAGAGACTGTTGAGAGGTGAGTGTCTGGGTGGTGCGGCGGACGGTGATTTTGGGCTGTGTTTTGCCCGAGTAGAGTGCATTGGTGCCGGTGCCACCATTGACAGAGCTGTCGGCTTTAACGCTGACGGATTCGCTGAGGCTGAGCTGGTCATTACCGGCTCCGAGGTCAACCTGCAGTCGGCTGACGTCAACTGCATTGAGGCTGATTTTGTCAGCGCCGGTGCCACCTCGGATGCTGAGGTTGCTGACAGCCGTGATGTTCTGCAGGGCAGCGGATTCGGCGTCGGTGAAACTTGCGTTTCGGTTGGCTCGCAGGTTACTGGCGATGACGATGTCATTGCCGGCTGCAGCGGCGACGCTGAGATCGCGACCGGATTCGACATTGAGCAGCGTCAGGCGGTCATTTCCGGCGGCGAGATCAACGTTGAAGTCGCGTCCGGCGCGAATGCGCTGATTTTGGGCGATTTCGGAGTTGTTTTCGAGGTCCTGGAAGTATTCGACGCTGTAGAGGTTGTCGAGATCCACGAAGTCACCGTCACCGGCCATGAGGGAGTCATTTCCGGCGCCGGCGCGCATCGTGATGTCGCGAGCGGCGAAGATGCTGGCGGCGTCAGCGGTGAAGACATGTGCTAAGTCATTTCCGGCACCGAGATCGACAGTGATATTTTGGTTGACTTTCAGGTCAGCACTGACGACCTGCAGGGTAAGTGAATCTTCGCCCGAGCCGAGGCTGACGGCGATATCGCGGGTGATGGTCGCGTCCGAGGCGACTCTGACATCGAGGTTATCGGAGCCGCTGCTGAGGCTGATGGTGAGACTGCGCACGGTGGCGGGGAGTGGGACTTCGAGAACGGGCTGAGCAGTCTGTCCGGGCAGGCGGAATTTGGTGGCCTGGAGCCCGTCGACGATCAGAGTGCTGCCTGCAATTTGTACGCTGACCTGGTTTGGTTTGTCGTCCCCGATGAGGGTGATGTCCCCGGCGCGGGAGATGGTTACGGACACGGTGCCGCCATCGACTGCAGGGGCAGCATAGGGCATGATGACGATCTGGGCATCGGGGTCTTTGTCAATGATGTCGGCGGTCAGCAGCTGGCGGGTTTCCAGTGCCTGGATCTCCAGTTGGCAGGCGCTGGTGAATTGACGGTTGCGGGAACGTTTGTTGTGTGACATGGGCAGATGCCTTCGGGAAAAGAGGTTGGGACAGGGAATGAAACTGTAGTTCGTGAGTAAATATCCTACTATGCGATTTGGCTCAGAAGTCGGTGATCGGCGTATCTTCCTTTCGGGTTTGTGTCGAATTCCGGTGGGATTTGGGCAACATTTGATGGTTTTTGCGGGCAAAGGCAAGGTTTTTTCGATGTTTGGGCCTATAAGGCGAGGTGGCAGCGGTGGCAGCGGGTTTTCTGCGACTGGATCTGGGTGAGGGTGGCTGGCTGTTGTATGAACCGGCATTTCTGTCGGTGGCTGAGGCGGATGGGAGTCTGCGGGTTTTGCTGGAGCGATGTGAGTGGGCGCAGTTGCCGGGGATCTTCGGGCATCTGCAGCCGCGGCTGATTGCGTCTTATGGTGATGCGGGGGTGAGTTATCGGTATTCTGGCCGGGATTATGGGGCATTGCCGTGGCTGGAGGAGCTGCAGTGGCTGAGGGGGCGAGTGCAGTCTGTGGCGGGGCATTACAATTACTGTTTGTGCAACCGTTATCGGACGGGTCAGGACAGTATGGGCTGGCATGCGGATGACGAGCCTGAGATGGGGGAAGTGATTGGATCGTTGTCTCTGGGTGCGGAGCGGAAGTTTCGGATCCGCCACAATGAGACTCGGCAGACCCGAACATTTGCGGTTGGTCACGGGACATTGATTGTGATGGGTGGGACGATGCAGCGTTACTGGCAGCATTGTGTACCGAAGACGAAGCGAGTGGTGGGCGAGCGGGTGAATCTGACGTTCCGTGAGGTGCGAGAGATTTCCTGAGTGCTGGTTTGCCAGCCTGGGTGAGATTGGGAGAATGCGGGCTGAGCCCCGGGAGGTCTGGTGGCAGCGAGTGAGAGACAGAGGCGAATTGGGGCAGCGGTGATGACGGAGAGTGGCAGAGCTCGGCGGCTGGTGTTGTTGCTGCTGGCGGTGGTGTGTGGGTTATGTGATATGGGAGCAGAGATCGTCGCGGCGTCGGATGATCTGCTGGTGGCGGATTTTGAGGGTGAGACCTATGGTGAGTGGCAGGTGACGGGGGAGGCATTTGGTTCCGGTCCGGCGCGTGGTGCCCTGCCCGGCCAGATGAGTGTGGATGGTTTTGCGGGTGTTGGGTTGGTGAATTCCTTTGTGGGCGGAGATGATGCGACGGGGACACTGACGTCGCCGGTATTTCGTATCGAGCGTGGTTATCTGTCATTTCTGATTGGCGGAGGTCGCAGTGATCAGCTGGCCCTGCAGTTGCTGGTGGATGGTCGGGTGGTGCGTTCAGCGACGGGTTCGAATGATGTACCTGGTGGTTCAGAGCAGTTGGTTGCTGAGTCATTTGATCTGACGGAGTTGTCAGGGAGGATGGCGGTTGTGCGAGTACTGGACGGGGCGAAAGGCAGTTGGGGTCACATCAATGTGGACCAGATTGTGCAGACGGATGTGCGTCCGCGGGGTTATGTGACGAATATGGAGCGCAGCCTGCTTGCGAAGACTCGATATCTGCAGCTACCTGTGCGGAATGGTGCAGCGAAGCGAGTGGTGACGTTGCTGGTGGACGGTGAGCCGGTGGTGCAGAACGAGATAGAGCTGGCGGATGGTGCTGTCGACTGGTGGGCTCCGCTGGACATTTCCGGGTGGCGTGACCGCGAGGTGACACTGCGAGTGGACCGTCTGCATGAGGATTCTGCGGCATTGCAGAACGTGGGTGAGAGTGATGAGTTGCGGGACGCGGCGGAGTTGTATGGTGAGCCGTTGCGGGGGCAGTTTCATTTTTCGCCGCGACGGGGCTGGAACAACGATCCGAACGGGTGTGTGTACTACAACGGCGAGTATCATCTGTTTTTCCAGCACAATCCCTATGGCTGGTCATGGGGTAATATGCATTGGGGGCATGCGGTCAGTCGGGATCTGGTGCACTGGGAGGAACTGGGTGATGTGTTGCAGCCGGATGAGCTGGGTCCGATGTTTAGCGGCAGTGCGGTGGTGGACTGGAACAACACGAGTGGATTTGGGGCGGACGGTCGTCCGCCTTTGGTTCTGATTTACACGGCTGCGGGCAGTCCGACGGTGCAGTGTCTGGCCTACAGCACGGATGGTCGGAAGTTTGTGAAGTATGCGGGGAATCCGGTGCTGGGTGAGGTGACGGGTGGCAATCGTGATCCGAAGGTATTCTGGCATGCGGATACGAGGCAGTGGGTGATGGGGTTGTATGTGGAGCAGCGGGGGGGACATACGGTGCATTTTTTTGTGTCGCCGAATTTGCGGGATTGGAAATTGGCGAGTGTGACAGAGGGTGATGCGGTTGGCGGGCGTTATCTGTTTGAGTGTCCGGATTTTTTTGAGTTGTCGGTGGATGGAGAAGCAGCGCGGCGGAAGTGGGTTTTGCTGGCTGCGAACGGAGAGTATGGGGTGGGTGGGTTTGATGGTGTGGGATTTCAGCCGGAGCAGCAGCGATTGGCTGGGCAGCGTGGTCGAGGATTTTATGCAGCGCAGTCGTTCAGTGATGTTCCGGATGGCCGGAGGATTTTGATTGGCTGGTGGCAGACAGAGACTCGTGGGATGCCATTTAATCAGAGCATGACGATACCGCTGGAATTGGGATTGCGTGAGACGGCGGAAGGGGTGCGTTTGACATTTGCTCCTGTGCGGGAGCTGTCAGCATTGCGGCGGGGAGTGCAGTCGCTGGGGGAACTGGAGCTGCGTCCGGGGCAGCGGAATCCGCTGGAGGGAATGGAGTCGGAGCTGGCGGATGTGGAGCTGGAGTTTGAGTCTGGGACGGCGGGAGCGGTGGTGCTGACGGTGCGTGGTGTGGTGGTGGAGTATGATGTGCGGAAGCAGGAGCTGGTAGTGGCGGGTCATCGCGTGGCGGCGCCGCTGCAGTCCGGTCGTCAGCATTTGCGGGTGTTGTGTGACCGAACGGGAGTGGAGGTATTTGCGAGTGGGGGTTTGTGTTATGTGCCGATGCCGTTGAATGTGGATTCGCAGAATCGGCGGCTGTATCTTGAAGCGCGTGGTGGAACTGCGGTGGTGCATTCGGTGGAGGTGCATGCGTTACGATCGGCGTGGTCGCGGGGTGGTGAGCGATGAGTGAGTCATGTGGTGAGCTGGTGGGAGCGATTGAGGCGGGTGGCACGAAGTTTATTTGTGCAGTTGGCGGGCGATCGGGCAGGGATTTGCTGGTGCGTCAGCAGTTTGCGACGGGGGCTGATCCTGTGCGGCTGATGACGGAGGTGGTGCGGTGGTTTGGCGTGCAGCAGGAGCGTTGGGGTCGTCTGGCGGCGGTGGGAGTGGCGTCATTTGGTCCGCTGGATCTGCAGCCGGGGTCGGGGACGTGGGGCTGCATCACGACGACTCCGAAGCCCGGCTGGCAGTGTGCGGACCTGGCGGGGCCGTTGCTGCGGGGCTTTCCGGGCGTGCGACTGGCTTTGGATACAGATGTGAATGGGGCAGCGCTTGGTGAGCAGCGGTGGGGTGCTGCGCGGGGGCTGGAGGATTTTGTGTATGTGACGGTGGGCACAGGGATTGGTGGTGGTGGAATGTCCGGTGGGCGACTGCTGCACGGGTTGATGCATCCAGAGATGGGTCACATGCTGTTGCCGGGTGTGGCGGGGGACAGTTTTCCGGGAGTGTGTCCGTTTCATGGTCGGTGCTGGGAGGGTTTGTGTTCGGGTCCGGCGATAGCGAAGCGGGCGGGATGTGCGGTGGAGGAGTTATCAGCGGATGACGCGGCGTGGTCGGTGACGATTCGCTGTATGGCTCAGGCGATGATGAATCTGACGTGTGTGCTTTCTCCGCGGCGGATTGTGCTGGGTGGCAGTGTGCGGAAGGCGGGCCGTCTGGGTGAGTCGGAATTCTTTCGGCGTCTGCGGCAGGAGACGGACGAGTTGCTGGCCGGTTATATTGGTGCTCTGAGTTTGCGGGCTGGGTGTCTGGAGGAGTATCTTGTGGGACCGCAGCTGGGTGATGATGCTGGAGTGTGTGGGGCGCTGGCTCTGGGGCAGGATGCGTTGTTGTGAGTGTGTCAGGGGTCAGGGGTCAGGGGTCAGGGGTCAGGGGTTTCTGTTCATTTTTTTGAGCTGTTTGTTTCGGTGTGAAGGGCTGACAGATGTATCGAATCTGGGTGGACGAGCAGCCATTGGACAGTGTGTTGCCGATGTTGTCGGGGGTTGCGGAGGTGGTGGGTCCGGGTGCGGATCTGGCTGATTTATCGCGTTGCGATGGTGCATTGGATCCTGGTGCGCGGTGGGATGCAGCGAGGATGGACTGCGGTGATCGGTTACGGGTGATTTCGCGGATTGGTGTGGGTTATGACAATATTGATGTGGGGGCGGCGACGCTGCGTGGGATTCAGGTCTGTTATACTCCGCATGGTCCCACGGTATCGACTGCGGAGCATGCGATTGCGTTGATTTTTGCGGCGGCGAAGACGGTGGCTTATGCGGATCGGGAAGTGCGTGCGGGTCGCTGGCATCGGGCATTTCGGACGGTGAAGGGGATGGAGTTGCGAGGGCGAGTGCTGGGTCTGGTGGGTGCGGGTCGGATCGGCATAGAGGTATCTCGGGTGATGCGGGCGGTGGGGATGCGTGTGCTGGTGTATGATCCGGCGTTGACAGCTGAGCGGGCTCGGGAGGAGTGTGTGGAGCGTGCGGGCAGTCTGGAGTCATTGTTATCGGCTGCGGACGTGGTGTCTTTGCATGCTCCTGCGACGTCCGAGACTCGGCATCTGATGAATGCTGCGAGGCTGGCGTGGATGAGGCCGGGTTCGATTTTGGTGAACACAGCGCGGGGGGCTTTGGTGGACGAGCGGGCTCTGGCTGAGGCGTTGCGGAGTGGCCATCTGGCGGCAGCGGGTCTGGATGTTTTTGAGCGTGAGCCGGTGGAGGCGAGCAACCCGCTGCTGGATCTGGAGAATGTGGTGTTGACGGATCACATAGCCAGTCACACGTGGGCCGGTCATCATCGGTTGTACGAGATGGCGGTGACGCAGTTGCTGCAGGTGCTGCGTGGTGAGCAGCCGGACTGCCCGCTGAACAGTGTGTGACGAACTGTCTGATGGGCTGACGATGCCGCTGTGTCAAGCCAATTCGCACGAGGACACTCGCGCTGGATGCTTCGTGCCAGTTGGCGTATTTCCCTGATTCAATACTCCATTGCTGCCTGACAAAATGGGCATTGGAATGGGGCGATTGGAACAGCCGGCTGACGGCTGTCAGATGACGTTCAGTGGCCGCATCATTTCATTGTCTTCGTGATCGAGGATGTGGCAGTGCCAGACGTAGTTGCCCTTGATATCGAAGAGTGCTTTGATGATGGTGATGTCGCCGGGGTAGCAGACGACGGTGTCCTTGCGTCCGGTTTCATGTGGTTCCGGTGGCAGCATGGGGATGGCTGCAGCAGCGGTATTTGTCATTGCGGCCATATTGGCCATGGCGCCACCGGGTATGCGTCCGACGACTTCGAAGGCAACGAGGTGCAGGTGGATGGGGTGGGCATCCATGGTGAAATTGTGGATTTCCCACGTTTCGCAGGAGCCGAGTTTTGGTGTTTCTGTGGCCGGGTGCATCCAGCGCATGGGCATGGGCATATCCATTTGCATGGCCTGATCGAACTGCATGGTTCCGAGCATACCCATGACAGGTCCGTTGAACGCCGGGCTGGAGGTGGATCCGATTTCGTTGAGGGATACTTTGCGGGTGACGGTTGAGGCGGGGAGTTTTGGAACAGCCGGCAGTTTAAGTTTTGCGACGGGCGTACCGGTACTGCCAGTGGTTGACGGTACGGGCGGTGCATTTTTGTTCTTAACAGTCCTGGCCGTCGGGTCCCATGCGACTCGGAATTCCATCACCTGTCCGGTGGTGGCGGGGTCCGCGCTGACCATATCGGCCATGCCGCCGAAGGGAGCATCCGGGCCGAGGTTGAGCAGTTGAACTTTTGTGCCGACCGGCAGTGTTGAGAAGTCGATGATCACGTCGGCTCGTTCACCGGCTGCCAGCAGCAGTTGCGTGGACTTGACGACGGTGGGCAGGAAACCGCTGTCGCTGCCGATCTGGTGAAATGTCCCGCCGTTGGACAGTGTGAGAACGAGTGTGCGAGCACAGCAGCCGTTCAGCAGTCGGAAGCGATACTGGGATTTAAAGACATTCAGGTAAGGCCAGACTTTGCCATTGACGACCATTGCATTGCCGAAGAATTCGGGGTTCCAGACGGGGGGTACGTCAGTGGGGGTGACGGGGTCAGTGCTGCTGGGGCCGGTGTATCCATCGAAGTATTCCCGGGAGGTGGGGTAGAAGAGGCTGCCGTCGGCATTGAAGCAGCGGTCCTGGATGGCGAGCGGCACTTCGAAGGTGCCACGTGGCAGGTTGAGGGCAGTTTCGGTTTTATCGCGGAGGAGGTAGAAGCCGGCGAGTCCGGCGTAGACGTTGAGTCGGGTGGAGCCCATGGCGTGGTCATGGTACCAGAGTGTGGACGCGGGTTGATTGTTGTCGTAGATGTGGTCGCGGCTGCTGCCCGGAACGTACCAATGTTCGGGGAAGCCGTCATGTTCCGGGCGGGTGTGACCGCCGTGGAGATGTGTGATGGTGCGAACTTCGGGGTTAGGGGTATTGAGCATGTAGTTGTAAGCGCCATCGAGTGTGGGATCGATGGGGAGGAGGTGTTTTGTGGGCAGTGCGCTGGTGAAGCGGACACGTGCAGCGACGCCGCTTTGAGCTTCGATGGTGACTCCGGGGTAGCTGCCGTTGTAGCCCCAGACTGTGGTCAGAGGCAGGCCACTGTGCAGGCGGGTCTGGAACTGGGTCATGGTGATGGTGGTGGGGGTTTTCGAGTTGGGTCGAACGACGGCTGGGATCGGCAGCGGATCGATGAATTTTGTGAGTACCGATGTATCGATCGGCATGGGCAGTGCGGCGGCGCGAGCGGACTTTGACGAGAACGAGAAGAAGGCGGAGGCGGCAGTGGCGGCAACAGTGCTGCGGAGCAGGCTGCGGCGATTGATGGCAGAGGCGGAAAACGTGGGCATTGGCTTGATCTTTCGTCAGCGATTTCTGCAGGTAAGGCGTTAGGGAGTGTATTTAAGCACTGCAGAGCCGTGTCGTGCAGCGGTGAGCGGAGACTGTGGACGGCCGTGTTTATATCGCTGCGTGTGCCTCGAAACCAATCAGAATTATGGATCATAATATACTTTTTACCCTGGCCCGCGTGTGACAATTTTTCTTAACATACAGCGGATTCTGTTCTGTTAAAATTGTGATCGAAAAGTGTAAGTCGATCGTGTGATGAATTAACAAAATGTAAAGACATGTTATCGACTGTCGTGTTGTCTGAGTTTCCGATTGTTGGAACATCGGTGGCACGGGTGGCGGGTGCTGCTGTTGTGGTGGACGTCTGTTGGTGTTTGGGTGGTGTGTTGGGACAGCAAATGTGGTGTTTTGGCAACAGTTGAATGCGGGCAACGGGCCGCGAGAAACGTGAAATGTGCAGCGTTTTTTGTGTTTTCCGCTGAATTTGCGAGCTGCGCACGTGATTTGCTTGGCAGGGGCTGTGAGTCTGCGAGTGTTGAGATTCTGCAATTCTGAGTGTGGGGCTGAGCGTGCCCGAAGACATCCCGGCGGAGAGTAACCGGCTGGCTGGTGGCGGTGAGTTGGATGATTCGTTTCGGACGGATTGTCGGGCTGCGGCTGAGTCTGCGCAGCCGTCGGTCGCGCGGGTGGGTGGTCGGTTGTCGGGATTAAGTCGGCGGAGCTGGGTGTCGGCTGGCAGTGGTTTGCTGGTGTTTTGTCTGCAGCCGCTGCTGTGGCTGGCCATAGCAGCTGCAGCCTTGTTTTTGCTGGGTGAATCTCAGCGGCGAGGCTGGCTTCCACGTGGCGGATCCGTTGTGGGTGGTGGCAGCGTGGCGACCGTTGGCGGCCATGGCGACTGGATCTGCCCGATGATGTGTACGGCGGCGATGCAGCGTGCAGGTCGTTGTCCGGTGTGTGCGATGGAGCTGGTGCCGGCGACGAGCGGTCCGGGTGCGTTACGGGGCGATGGTTCGCTGCGAATTGAGGGTGCAGCGCGGCGGGTGGCGAACATTCAGACGGTGCCGGTGCGAAAGGGTGGTGGTGGCCGACAGGTGCGGGCTGTGGGTCGTCTGGACTACGACGAGGGGACTCGGCGGACGCTGTCAGCGCGAGTGGACGGCCGCATCGAGAAGCCGTTTGCG
>VFQS010001071.1_pt1 | contig 26534 bp, 23 predicted proteins | sample 3512361 | NCBI WGS metagenome assembly VFQS01 (sample SAMN10412375, study PRJNA504923) | tailings metagenome | isolation source: Relicate 1 Philex TSF3 active mining | place: Philippines
CAAGGCGCGGTTCGAATACCACTTTGTGGCTACCTTCGAGGCAGGCCTGCTGTTGCGGGGCACCGAAGTAAAAGCCCTCCGCTTTGGCAATGCCAACCTCAGCGACGCCTACTGCACATTCGAAGACGGCGAGCTCTTCGTGCGCAATATGTACATCGCCGAATACGAAAATGGAACGTACTACAACCACGAAGCACGCCGGCTCCGCAAGCTGCTCCTCAAGCGCACCGAACTGAAAAAATTAGAGCGCCGGGTCATGGAAAAAGGTATGACCATCGTCCCGTACCGCCTCTACTTCAGCGAGCGCGGCTTCGTGAAACTGGAAATTGCCCTGGCTATGGGCAAGAAAGCCTTCGACAAACGCAACACCATCAAGGAGAGGGAAAACAAGCGGGAACTGGACCAGTTGAAAAAAATCCGCTTGTAAGGGAGGCCGCCCCGGCATACTCCATGCACGACTTCCCACCCTCAAAGCTCCGGTAAGTCTCTCCAGGACTCAATGGTCGCCCCGCTGCGGGGCTGCCGCTCCTCCCCGGCATAAATAGCCGTGTTCTTTCCCCCCCGCCGCTCCGGAGGGGCAGCGTTTCGGAAAGAATGAAGGCCTTTGAAAAAATCAGAGGTCGGGGTCTGGCTATACTTCATCTCATACAGGTGCGTCTCATTGCCCTCCAGCTCCAGAAGATCCACTTCCACCCGATTGGAATCCTGCCAGAAAAAAAAGGGCGCCGCACGACCCGTATTCCATCGATTTTTTAACAATTCTACAATAGCCATATTCTCAAATAACGCACCCCGCTGGTAGTACAGAAGTACTTGTTCCGGAGAAGAAAGCCCCAGCAAATGGCAAAGCAGGCCGGTGTCGTAAAAATACAGCTTCGGCGATTTGACTACGCGCTTATTGAAGTTTTCAAAGAAAGGTGGCAACAAAAAAAGGACATAACTCGCTTCCAGAATAGAGAGCCAGTTCCGGGCGGTAGGGGCGCTGATACCCGCATCGGTACAGAGGGAATGGACGTTCAATAGCTGCCCGGCCCGACCCGCACAGAGGCGGAGGAAGTTTTGAAAAGTACCCAGATCTTTGATATTCAACAGACTGCGCACATCCCGCTCGACGTAGGTCTCGAGGTAGCTTTGAAAAAAGCCGGAAAGAGGAATCGGACGGTCATACAGAGCCGGATATCCCCCTTTCAAAATGGCCTCTGCCGCATCGGCCGGGCGCAGACCAGGGGAGTGGGCAGCCAGCTCCCAATGGCTCAAAGGAAGTAGTTTGAATAACGACACCCGACCTGCAAGACTTTGCGAAATTTTTTCCAGCAAAAGAAAATTCTGGGAACCCGAAAGAATATACTGCCCCATCAAACGGTCGGCATCCGTTTTCACCTGTAGGTATGAGAACAGCTCCGGTACCCGCTGCGCCTCGTCAAATATCACAAACCGATCGTAGCGTTTCAGAAAACCGTACGGATCTTCTTCAAAAAAACGGCGGACATTGGGCTCTTCAAAATTCACATACGCATACTGCGGAAAGATTTGCCGCAACAGAGTAGTCTTGCCGCTCTGACGAGGACCTGTAACCGAAAGAATGGGGTAGAGTGCTACCACAGCCTGTATGGTTTCCGAAATGTGGCGGGCAATCATATTTTTTTATGTAAAAATAAAAATAAACTTTCATAATTACATAAAAAATCCGCCTACGACGGGCTATCATAAAATTGAGGCTTTACAATCGTCGAGGGTTAAAAAAGCCCTTTTTCCCTTCTCGCTAATCTCTTGCAACCAGTCTGTTATTCCCACAAAACCTCAATCCATGGTTCCGGTCGCAGGAGGAGGGCATGCCCGGCGTGGGGCACGGCTACCCAGAGGACACCCACTTTTGCACACCCGCTTTGCATCCTTTCTGCATGGATGAGGGGGTCTTTCAGCCCTGTGACCACTACGATGGGCAACCCTGCGGTCTGTGCCGCTTTTGCCAGTCGGGGAAAACCGGCTGGAAAGCGGCGCGACATATGCCAGGTGTTCAAAAGGCGCTGTACCCCTGCTTCCGACTGCAGGTTGCGCTCGAGGAACCGAAGGGCGTATGCGGGTAAAAATCCGCTCTTTTGAAGGGCGGCAGCAATCCTATTCAAGTATTGAGGCTGCAGCAGCCAGCGCTCCGGCCGGCTATGCCTGAAAACGGTATGCAGCATTGAAAACACCCTTTCCCAGCGAGAGGCCAGTCCGTCGGGCGCGAGCAGGACCAGCTTTTGCAGCCGGGCGGGCGCGAGGCTGGTCAGGCAGCCTATCCACAAACGCCCGCCCAGGCTGAAACCCAGGGCCGTATAGTCGGCGACGCCGGCGTGAGCGCAGAGCGCATCCACCATTTCTATGAAATCAGAAGGCGAAAAAGACGCTTTATGCCATTGCGTTTGCCCATGCCAGGGGAGGTCGGGGGCATACAGGCAGGTATCGGTAGGCAAGCGCGAGCCAATGGGTGCAAACCAGGCGCCGTTCCCCTCGAAACCATGTACGGCAATGAGCAAACGCCCGCCCGCACCCCATTTATAGAAGTGTAGCTGCCCGCCCGAAAGTACAACGCTTCCCTTCTCCACCCACGTCAATGAATCACCCGCACCCGTATGCCGGTCCAGAGGGACAAAGTATGTATGCGGTCCAGGTTTGGCCCCAGCCCATTAGCGAAATAGCCGATGGACTGGTGGTAGGTCGGCTGGGCGAATACGCTCCAGCGCTCGGAGACAAAGCGCTCCAGTCCCAGTCCGACATTTGCGGTAATATAGCTGTTTTCCTTAAAGGATCCTCCCTCGAGCCAGCCACCGGCGGGTTTTTCGAGTTCGCCCTCTACGACGGGAGTTTGGCTTGCGGCGGGCAGCGTGATAGGCGGGGAGATAAAGTAGTTGGCACCCAGTGCAATTTGCAGGGAAGCCCCCCCGGTCACATAGGCGCGCCATTTGTCCTTCCGAATGACGTCATAACGCAGGTAAACCGGCAGGTTTACCAAATTCAACTGTATGGTTTCCAGAGAATTAGCCACAAAGCCTTTCTGGTTGCTGCCTTTGACGAAAATGACCGGTAGCGGCTGGTATTGTTTGGCAGAATAAATCAGGCCCGAGCCGAGTTCCATGCGGCCGTATTCCAGGCCAAGCAGGACTCCTCCCCCGTACCCGGTGGTATATCGGTCGAAGCCCTTGAGCCGGAACTGGTAATTGGGCGGTGTCATGACGCGGTTGTTGTCGGCACCGCCGAGCATCGCGACGTTGAGCCTGGGCCGACGCCGCGATGGGGGCGCTTCGAAAGCATCTCCGTCCTCCTCGAGTTCCGGTTCGGTGAGGAATTGGAGGGAGGCGATGGCGGGCAGCGCCACGACTGCATGGGGAGGTATCTCCTGTGGGTGGCCGGTTTCGGTGGGCAGTGTCAGCTCTGCCGGTTTCAACCCGGATGATTTGCGTCCTTCCAGGGCATCCAGGGAGGGGATAGGGTCGGATTGGCGCTGGGAAAAGAGGGGGGGCTCCGCGCTGTGGCTGCTGTAGGTCAGTCCCGTGCCAAGAGCCGTTCTGTTTGTGAGGGCGGGCGGTACAGGGCGGGCAGCCCGCATATCCGCAGACGGGGATGGGGCGGCGGGCGCCTCGTTAGGGGTAATGGTGTGTTGAGCGTACGGCACCTCTTCTTGGTACAGTACAGGTTTCAGCCGGGGATACCAGTGTACTGCGTTGAAGAGGAGGAGCATCAGCAGCACCAGTTCGGCACTTTTGTACATCAGGACGCGGCGGCGCAAGCGCTCGTGTTCCAAAAGGCGCGTCTCCAGGACCGGCCAGGTCTGTTCCGATGAACCGGGTGCCCGCAGTTGACTCAGTTTTTCGGCGATGTTCTGATCCAGCGTATCTTCAACGGGGACGGCAGGGGGGGATGTGTAGGTATCGTCCAATGCGCGGGCGAGGCGCTCCCAGTGGGCTGCCTGAAACGGCGGCGCTGCGATCCCGCCCGCTTTCTGTCGTATGGTCTCGTCAAATTTCTTCGCTTCCATGGGGGCGCATTCTGCTTGTCAGTATTTCTTTCAGTTTCAACCGGGCCTTCACCAGGTTGGAGCGGGACGTACTTTCCGTAATGTCCAGCAGGTCGGCAATTTCTTTGTGGGAGTACCCTTCAATCACATAAAGGTTGAACGTAGCGCGGTAGGAGGGCGTCAACTCCTGTATGGCGTCGAGGATTTCCTGCTCGCTGCACTGGCTGATGGCATCGGCATCTCCATTGCTTAGCTGAGCCGCCTGGTCTATCTCTTCCGTTCTGCGCCGTATGCTCTTGCGGTAGTAGTCTATGGCAGTATTCACGATGATACGGCGTATCCAGGCAGACAAAACGGTGCCCGACTGATAGCGATCTATGTGTTGGAATACCTTTATAAACGCTTCGTGGAGGATGTCCAAGGCGTCTTCTTCGTTATTCGAATAGCGCATGCAGACCACCATCATGCGGCTGTAGTACTCTTCATACAGCGCCTTCTGTGCCCACCGCTCCTGACGTACCAGGGCGCGGATCAGGTCTTCTTCCTCGAACCGTAGCGGCAATACAAAATCCATAGCGCTTGGCGTTGCTCGCAGGGGGGATTATAGAGGTGGTAAAAAAGAGTCCCTTTTTTCCCTTTCGCGCCCCTTGCAACAAGCCTGTCGGAGGGGCAAATCCTCTTTTCCCCGTAAAGTCATAAATCTAAATACTTTTTTTGGAAAAAGCAAGTCTTATACCGGCTTGTGATTTTTTTTTAAAATAAAATGTTTTATAAAATCTATGAAATAAATTTTATTTTAGATATTTGGGGCAAATAAAGAACAGCTCTCCGTATGAGCGAAGCACACCACCAAGAAACAGACGGCCTCCTCCCTCTCCAGGGGATGTACCAGGATTACTTCCTGGACTATGCCTCCTACGTCATCCTCGAACGCGCCGTCCCGGCTATAGAGGACGGGCTAAAACCGGTACAGCGCCGTATCCTGCACGCGATGAAGGAAATGGACGATGGCCGATACCACAAAGTAGCGAATATCATCGGGCAGACCATGCAGTACCACCCGCACGGCGACGCTGCCATAGGCGATGCCCTGGTCAATCTCGGCCAAAAAGACTTGCTGATAGATACCCAGGGCAACTGGGGAAATATCCTCACTGGCGATAGTGCCGCAGCACCCCGCTATATCGAGGCGCGCCTCACCCGCTTCGCCCTCGAAGTGGCCTTTAACCCTCAGACTACTGAATGGCAGCTCTCCTACGACGGCCGCAAACGCGAACCGCTCACCCTGCCTATGAAGTTCCCACTGCTCCTCGCACAGGGGGCAGAAGGAATCGCAGTGGGGCTCTCCACTAAAATCCTCCCCCACAACTTCATAGAACTCATCCTCGCCTCCATCGCAATCCTCGAAGGGAAGCGCGTGGAAATTTACCCCGATTTCCCCACCGGAGGCATCATTGACGTGGCAGATTACCAAAAAGGACGCCGGGGTGGACGCATCAAAGCCCGTGCCCGCCTCGAAAAACTGGACAAAAACCTCATCGCCATCCGCGAGCTGCCCTACGGCGTGACTACCACCTCCCTCATCGAAAGCATCATCAAGGCAAACGACAAGGGAAAAATCAAAATCAAACCGGTCACCGACAATACCGCACAGGAGGTGGAAGTACTCGTCGAACTGGCCGCCGGCGTCTCCCCAGACGTGGCTATGGACGCCCTCTATGCGTTCTCCGATTGCGAGATCTCTATCTCCCCCAACGCCTGCGTCATCATTGAGGAAAAACCCCACTTCCTCTCCGTAGAGGAAATACTGGAAAAATGCACGTTCCAAACCCGCGAACTGCTGCGCCGCGAACTGGAAATCCGCCAACATGAACTTCTCGAAAAATGGCACCTCGCCAGCCTCGAGAAAATATTTATCGAAAAACGCATCTACCACGATATCGAAGCCTGCGAATCCTGGGAAGAAGTGCTCGACGTAATCGACCGCGAATTGCGCCGCTACGTCGCATGCCCCTCCGACAACCCGGAACCCGGAGATCCCCGCCTGCGCCTCATGCGCGATATCACCCGGGACGATATCGCCCACCTCACCGAAATCAAAATAAAACGCATCTCAAAATACAACTCCTTTAAAGCGGATGAATACATCGCCGCCCTCGAAGAGGAGTTGCAACAAGTGCGCTACGACCTGGAACACCTCACAGACTATGCCATCGCCTATTTCCGCCGCCTCCTCGAAAAATACGGAGCCGGACGGGAACGCAAAACGAAAATCAAAACCCTCGACGCCATCCAAGCTACCGAGGTAGTCGCCAATAACGCCAAACTATACGTCAACCGGGCCGATGGCTTCGTCGGGATGGGTATGAAAAAAGACGAATTCGTCTGCGATTGCTCCGATATAGACGATATCATCGTCTTCCGCGCCGACGGCAAGTTTCTCGTCACCCGCATCGCCGACAAAACGTTCGTGGGAAAGGACCTCATCCACGTCGCCGTCTGGAAAAAAGCGGATGAACGGACCACCTACAACCTCATCCACCTCGATGGGGCCAGCGGGCGCTATTACGCCAAACGCTTCAATGTGACCGCCATCACCCGCGACCGGGAATATGACCTCACCACCGGAGAAAAAGGCTCCAAATTGCTATACTTCTCCGCAAACTCCAACGGGGAAGCGGAAGTGGTGCAAATCCAACTCACCCAAAATTGCCGCGCTAAGAAAAAACTGTTCGACTTCGACTTCGGGGAACTGGCCATAAAAGGCCGTAGCTCACAGGGCAATATCGTCAGCCGATTCCCCGTGCGAAAAGTGACCCGAAAAGCCGTCGGCAAATCTACCCTCGGTGCCCTCCAAATCTGGATGGACGACGTGAGCGGCAAACTGAACACCGACGAACGCGGCCGGTTCCTCGGCGCTTTCGATACCGGCGATACCATCCTCCTACTCTACAAAGACGGAAGCTACGAATTGGCCGAACTAGACCAGACCCGCCGCTTTAACCCAGACGAACTGCTCTTCATCGGGAAATTCAAACCGGAAATCGTGGTCAGCGCCGTACACTACGAAGGGGCCAAGGGCTGGACCCTGGTCAAGCGCTTTCATATCGAAACGACTACCCCAAACCAACGATTCTCATACCTCAGCGACCACAAGGATTCGCGCCTCCTCTTCGCCTCAGTACTGGAAGAGCCCTGTATCCGATATACGATGAAGGTGCGCAATAAAAAAATCGGCGGGGAAGCCAACCTGGCTTCGTTCATAGAGGTGAAAGGCTGGAAAGCCCTCGGCAACAAACTCAGCGACCAGAAACTGGGCGATATCGAGGAAATCAGTGCCGAGGATGCGTCTTCTGCCGAAGCGTCCCTGCACCCCGGCGACTCGATAGTGTTCGACGCAGAGGGCGCCGAACAGGGCTCCTTGTTCGATTAGACAGAAAAGGCCTTCTGAATCAGCGCAATACGACGCGCTGTAAATCCAGCAAGTGCCCCGTCTCGTCAAATAGAGATGCACAATACCACCCAGATGCCATGCCCCGCAGGTCGAGCTCACAGGTGCCAGAGGCCACCCGCCCAAGGCGTCGCAACTCGCGCCCAAAGCTGTCCGACAGTCGGACGTAGCCGCCCGAGGTGGCTTCGTCGAATCGGATTTCCAGGTAGAGGACGCCATCCGTGGGGTTGGGATATGCCAGGAACCGACCCCCGCCAATGCGGTACTTAGGTTTCCCCGAAAGGCGAACAGGGGCAGCGGGTTTGGCAGCCGGCTCCGGCAAGGTCGCGCTGTCGGTGCGCAATGCGGTACCGGGCCGCTGCGCAGCCTCCGACAGAAAGGTGAACCCCTCCAGCACAGCCGTCCCCGCAGCAGTGCTGATCGATACGCTGCCGCTCGCCCCCGAACCCACCACTGCTACCACCGTCGCCGAGTCAAAAACGGTCGCAGAACGGGCAGCTACCCCTCCAAAGCGCACCGTGACCCTACCGGAAAAACGGGTGCCCTTGATGAGCACCGCCTGCCCTGCTTGCGCTGTACCGGGGAAAAAGGAAGTGATGGTAGGGGCGGGATTAGGGGTAAAGGTGAATCCGCCCAGCATGGCCGTGCCCCCAGGTGTAGCGACCGATACGCTGCCCGTCGCTCCCACACCGACTACGGCGGTAATCAGGGTGGCGGAGTTCACGACAAATGAAGCGGCGGCCGTACCCCCAAAACGCACCGACGTAGCCCCCGTAAAATTCGTACCCGTAATCTGAACCAAACGCCCCTGTTGGGCTGATGCCGGTGAGAACGCACTTATCGCCGGTGCCGGGGGCGTCGTGAAGGTGAATCCCGCCAGGGAAGCAGAACCTCCAGGAGTAGTGACCGAAATACTGCCGCTGCTCCCGGAACCTACGACAGCGAGAATACTGGTCGGGCTAACCACCCTGAAGGAGGCCGCTACCGCACTCCCAAAGCGCACCGCGGTAGCACCCGTAAAATTGGTACCGCTGATGCTGACCTGCTGGCCCGTAGTGGCCGAGAGAGGGGAAAAACTGCTCACGACCGGAGCCCCGATATTCAAAAAGGTGAACCCGGGCAGGGAGGCCGTGCCGGCAGAGGTCGTCACCTCGACGTTTCCGGAGGTGCCCGCGCCAACCACGGCGGCAAGGGTAGTAGCTCCCAGAACGACAAAGGAGGCAGCCGGCGTACCGCCAAAGCGCACCGCGCTGACTCCCGTGAAGTTACTGCCCGTAATGAGTACCGCACGCCCCTGGCGTGCCGAGCTCGGCGAAAACCCGTTGATGACAGGCACGCTGGTTGAAAGGTAGGTAAATCCACTTCGCGAGGCCGCGCCGCCCGGTGTGGTCACAGAAATTTGGCCACTGGCTCCTGCTCCCGGCCTCGCGGTTATACTGGTGGCACTGTGCACAGTAAAGGAGGCTGCTGCTACCCCACCAAAGCGCACCGCCGTAGCTCCCGTAAAGTTTGTCCCGCTGATGCTGACGTCCTGGCTCGAAGAAGCAGACGCAGGCGAAAAAGAGGTGATGGTAGGCACCACTGACGCCAGCCAGGTAAAACCGGTCAGTGTGGCGGTCCCTGTCGGCGTGGTCACGGAAATACTGCCCGTCGCCCCTTCGCCTACTACTGCGACGATCGTACTGGCGTCCATGATTGCAAAAGACGCCGCTGCCACTGCTCCAAAGCGCACCGCAGTGGCCCCGCTGAGGTTCGTGCCCCGGATAGTCACCGATTGCCCTTTTCGCGCGGATGTAGGGGCAAAGGAACTGAGGGTGGGAATCGCAGAGGTATGGAAGGAGAAGCCGGCCAGCGAGGCAGTGCCGGCAGGAGTCACCACCGATACCGAACCGCTCGACCCCGCACCGACCACCGCTGTAATAGTCGCAGAGTCCACAACGGAAAAGGAGGCCGCCGCCGTTCCGCCAAAGCGCACGGCAGTAGCTCCCCCCAGGTTTGTCCCTTTGATGAGCACCGCCTGCCCCGTGCCCCCGTAAGAAGGGGAAAAGGAGACCAGGGCGGGAGGGCTGGCCACCTGGTCCGAGAGCAGCGACTCCGACAACAGGTGCAGATAGCATTCCAGGTTGGTATAGCCGGCCACGCCCGTTATGGATACCGACAACTGCGTACCGTTGTGGTCCTGTACGTTGGGGTTCAGGCCCCGCGCCGTTTCCCAGGAATCCGGCATACCGTCGAGGTCGGTGTCGGTGGGGGCTGTGGGCGCAGTCGTGAAATCCAGGGTGAAGGCGTCGTTGTAGTAATCTGTGCCGTTGACCGGTTGCGGATCAAGGGCGTTGTTGCGCAGGGCGATGAGCAGCCGCCGGTTCATGGGGTCTCGTTTGCCGCTGCTGTGGGCGTTGAAAGCTCCTGCTTGGGCGAGCATGTATTCGCGCAACTGCCGGGAGTTGGTATAGGTGACAGACGGATATGCATGCCGCTGCCCGAGCCGCTGGGCAGTACCGAAATCCGTATTGGGCGCATATTGGCAAAAGTCGTTGCAGCAGTTGAACAACTGATAATCGGAATACGAAGCGAAACGGGCCATGGTATTGTCGGAGGCAAAGAGCTGGTTGTCGCTGTTGCCGAGCAGCGCAGCATTGAACAGGGGGCCGCAGTAGGCATTCCTCCCTACGGCGTGGTTTCCGATAAAATTGGCGCGCACATCGTGGTAAGAATCGTTGGAGCTGTTGAAGCCCCGGTCGTAATATACCTGAATAGGCATATCCCAAAGCAGGTTGTTGGAGTACTCCAGGCGGAAGGGGCGGGTCAGGCAGGTCTGGTCACCAGGGCGCTCGCCGGATTCTTCGCAGGAGATCTCCGGCATGCGGCCCCCTATCCGGTTCCAGAGGTTGTGGTGTATGGAGATGCTGTCCTTGGGGTATTCGGCAGTGGAATAGTTGATCAGCATCCCGCCCAGGTCGTAGTGGTAGCCCAGGGTTTCCGAGAGCATGCAGTTGGACAAAGTGACGCGCGAACTGCGGGAAAGCTGTACGCACTCGTCTATGGCATTGGCGAAAGAACAATGGTCAATCACAATGTCGCGGGCGCCATCAATGCGCAGGGCGTCGTCGAGTACCCAGCCTTGCCCGGGCCGCGTCTCTACCCGCCCGGGCCGCGAGTTCAGGTGGCGGATGATGACATTGCGCGCCTTCCCGGCAGGCTCGTAGAAGTCGTCCAGCAACATCCCGCGCACGATGATGCCGCCCGGTGAGGTCTGGCCTGCGATATAGCAATCGCCCCATACGATTTCCGCTGCACAGTCTATGATACCGCTCACGGCAAACACGATATATCGGGCTCCCTGCTGGTTTAGGCCGTAGGATAAAGAGCCCGGGCCGGAGCAATTGAGGTTGGTGACGTAGTACACCGAACCGCCCCGGCCGCCGGTAGTGGTCAGCACTCCAAACCCTTCTGCCCCCGGAAAGGCCGGGATTTGGGAAAAGAGTTCCGCAACGGCTACCAGACAGCTCCCTAGAAGTACCGCAATTTTGCGCATTTTCTGCCTTTTTAAATTAAATAAAGCCCCAGCCTTTCCTTTACTTGGCCTAATTGGGTATTTTCGGCAGCCGGGAAATAGGCTACAAAATTGTCCTTAAATTTAATGGAGCGCTTTTGTTTGTAAAATAATATTTTGTTAAAAATGTAATTCTCAAAACCAGACATACAGGAAAAACGTGAAAAACAAACTGAGCTATAGACTATGTTTACCTTAAACGATATCGAGCACCTTGCCCGTACCCTCTACGGGTTAGAAGCATCCGCCACCCAACTGCCTGGCGAGATCGACCTGAATTTCCGCCTGGAGGATCGCTCCGGAAAGTCCTATACCTTTAAAATAGCGCATCCGGGGGCTTCCATAGAAAACCTGGACATGCAAAATGCCGCCATCGGGCATCTGGCGGCACAAGGAACCGGGCTGGACGTGCCCGTGGTACTCCCCGATCGGACCGGGGCAGAGATAGTACACATCCGCGATCAAAACGGCAGTACCCGCTATGTCCGCCTGTTGGAGTGGGTGCCGGGGCGCTGCCTCGCCCATGTAAACCCACACACACCGGAGTTACTCGAACGGGTAGGTAGCCTACTCGGCAAACTGTCGAAAGCCTTCTCGTCGTTCGAGCACCCGGCTGCTCAACGCTTCATCAAGTGGGATCCCGCCCAGGCGGCGTGGACCAAAGACCATATCACCCGCATCGCCGACCCGCATCGCCAAAAGCTGGCCCTCTGGTACTTGGAATGTTTCGAACGGGAAGCCGTGCCGCTCTTCCCCAAACTGCGCCAAGGTATCAACTACAACGACGCCAACGACTACAATGTACTGATCAACGAGAATCATCTACACCCCGATGCACCGGGCGTCATTGACTTTGGCGATATGGTTTTCACACATACCGTGAACGAACTGGCCATCGGCATCGCGTATTCAGCTATGCACAAACCCGACCCCTTGCAGGCAGCGGTTTCTCTGTTGAAAGGTTACCACCGCGTTTACCCCCTACAGGAAGCCGAGCTCGATGCCCTCTACGCCCTGGTCGGTGCCCGCTTGCTGATTAGCGTCACCTGCTCGGCTATAAACATAGAGGAAGAACCCGAAAACGAATACCTGCAAATCAGCGATCAGCCGGCGTGGGAGCTGATGCTGCGCTGGCAAGCCATCCCTTCGGCCCTGGCTCGCTATTGCTTCCGCCATGCCTGCGGACTTACCCCCTGCCCTACATACCGCGACTTTGCCGCCTGGGCAAGCGCCCATCCTTGTGGCCCAACATCCCTCGTGCCCGGCGATTTATCGGCATCTGCAGTGCGCTGGCTAGACCTGGGCGTGGGCAGCCTGGAACTGGGCAATATGGAAAACGTACGCGACGCGCAGCGGATGGAGCGCAGCATCCGCCGCACCATGGAGGATGCCGGCGCCGATATCGCACTGGGCCGATACAACGAAACGCGCGCCCTCTACACCAGCGATGCCTTTGCCCAAACCGGCAATCAGGGCCCGCAATGGCGCAGCGTCCACATCGGCCTCGATGTGTTTATGCCGCCGGGAACGCCGGTTTTTGCCCCCCTGGCCGGGGTAGTCCATAGCTTTGCCAACAACTTCGGCGACCGCGACTACGGCCCCACTATACTGCTCGAGCACAACCCTGCACCCGGGCTGCGTTTTTACACCCTCTACGGGCATCTCGACGAGGCCTCTCTGGAATCTGTATCGCCCGGGCAGGCAATCGCTGCCGGACAGGCGTTCTGCCGCATCGGCGCTATGCCGGGCAACGGAAACTGGCCTCCCCACCTCCATTTTCAGGTCATCCTCGATACGCTGGGCAAGGAGGGAGACTTCCCGGGAGTGGCCCTTCCAGAACAACGAGAGGTATGGCTTTCCATCTGCCCCGACCCCTGGTTGCTCTTGAGCGGCCACCCTTCTCCTCCGGCGATCAGGGCTACGCCCGACGCCATCCTGCAAGGCCGCAGGCAGCACCTACCGGCCAACCTGAGCATCTCGTACCGCAAGCCGCTGCACATCGTACAGGGGTTTGGTGCCTATCTATTCGATACGAGCGGGCGGCGCTACCTGGATACCGTGAATAACGTCGCACATGTGGGGCACGAACACCCCCGCGTAGTACGCGCCGGACAGCAGCAGATGGCTGTCCTGAACACGAATACGCGCTATCTGCACCAGGAAATCGTAGCCTTTGCCGAAGAGCTTCTGGCCACCCTGCCACCGCCCCTCGAGGTACTCTTTTTCGTGAACTCGGGCAGCGAAGCCAACGAACTCGCCCTGCGTCTCGCCAAAACCTATACCAGCCAACAAGATATGCTCGTCGTGGAAGTTGGCTACCACGGAAACACCAATGCCTGCGTAGAGGTCAGCTCGTATAAGTTTGACGGCCCGGGCGGTAAGGGAGCAGCTCCGCACATCCATGTGCTGCCTATCCCAGACGGATACCGGGGCAGATACCGCTATGCTGATGCCGATGCTGCCGGGCAGTATGCTGCCCATACCGCAGAAGTCATCGGGAACTTGCAGCGCTTGGGGAAAGGGCCTGCTGCCTTTTTGTGCGAATCCGTCATCAGTTGCGGCGGACAGGTCGTTCTGCCCCCGGGCTATCTGGATGCCCACTACCGACTCGTGCGCAGCGCGGGAGGCGTCTGTATTGCCGATGAGGTACAAACCGGATTCGGGCGGGCAGGTACCCACTTCTGGGCTTTCCAAAGCCAGGGCGTCGTGCCGGATATCGTCACCATGGGCAAACCCATCGGAAATGGCCATCCCCTGGCTGCCGTCGCTACGACCCGCGCCATAGCCGATGCTTTTCATAATGGGATGGAGTATTTCAACACCTTTGGCGGCAACCCCGTCTCCTGTGCCATAGGCCGGGAAGTACTGCGCGTCATACAAGAAGAGCGCCTGCAACAAAACGCCCTCGAAACCGGGGAGTACCTGTCTGCCGGACTCCGGGAGCTACAGTCCCGCTTCCCCGTCATTGGCGATGTGCGAGGACCCGGTTTATTTCTAGGCTTTGAACTCGTACACGACCGCGAGACCCTGCGTCCGGCTCCGGGGGCAGCATCCTACCTTGCCAACCGAATGTGTGAGCTCGGCGTACTCATGAGTACCGACGGCCCCTATCACAATGTACTTAAAATCAAGCCGCCCATAGTATTTGCCCGCCGGGAGGCCGACTTCCTGCTCGCGCAACTCGAACGGGTGTTCGGGGAGGATTACCTGTTGGCGGCAGGCAGTGGCGGTTTACAGGGGTAGAGATAGCGCTCCATCAGGAACGCCCGCGCACAAAGCGGGAGCTGATGAAAAATACACCGCTCAGCAGCAGCAGGGCAGCCAACAGGGATTGGGTGCTGATTTTTTCCCCTTTGATAGCCCACCCCAACGCAAGCGCCACCACGGGGTTCACGTAATTGGAGGTGGACACTTGTTCCGGCGGAACCTTTGACAGCAAGTAGTTGAAGGAGGAAAAAGCCAGCATGGAGCCTCCGAAAATCAAATATCCGAGCGACAACCAGGCCCGCAGCGATACTTGAGCAGGGGAGAACGAGGCCCCCTCTCCAACGAGGAACGCGAACAGCAACAGGCTCAACCCCGCACCGAGCATCTGTACGCCCGAAGTCTGCAGCCTCGATTCCGGCAGCGTGAAGGCGGAAATATAGACAGATGTCGCCGCCCAGCACAATACGGCAAACAATACTGCAGCGATGGCTATCCAGGTCTGTACCGTATGCTCGATATGCGGCTGTCCTACCAGGACGCCCATACCCACTATACCCAGCAGTACTCCGATGGAACTTCCGACGCCAGGGCGGCGGCCATGGCGCAGCCAGACCAGCAGTACGACAGCCAGGGGTACAAAAGACACCAAAAGGGCTGCCAAGCCTGTATCTATGTAGTTCACTGCCCAGGCAACAGGGCTGATGCCCAGGGCCAGGAAGGTGAACCCCGTGAATATCCCATGCTTCCACTGTATCCAGGTGGGCCAGGGCTTACCCTGCAGCAGGGAAAATAAAAATAAAGTCCCTCCGGCAACCGAAAAGCGTATTCCAGACATGAGAAAGGCGGGGATATCCTGTATCGCGTAATAACTCGCTATGTACGTAGAGCCCCAGATAAAGTATATCGCTGCGAAAGCAGCATATATCCGCAAGCGCGAGGTGGTTTCTGTTTGCATGTACTTTTTGTTGCTGCAAAGGTATTGTTCTTTTCGGAAACCCGCAGCCATGCTTCTTTATTCAAATTTTCATTTTTTTCTGAAAATTTGATACTGTTTAAAAAAATATTTTTTAACTCAGTTATATGTTTATCAATTTATTATGATAAATATTTTTTGAAAAAATCATTTCTTGAAAAAATAAACCGCTCAAAAATTTCACTTTTGTTTAACATAATCCTATCTTTGATTCAACAAAAACACACAGTGTTTAGCCTTAACCTTACACAAAAAAATAGAGTCATGTCGCAATTAGAATTCGAAGCCAGGTTCCACCAAATGACCGCCCTGCTGAACTCCTTCGCCTACAACCTCACCAAAAACCCCGAGGATGCCAAGGACTTGTACCAGGAAACCGCCTACCGCGCTATGACCAACATGGACAAGTTCCGGGCTGGCACCAACTTCAAGGCATGGCTGTTCACCATCATGAAGAACATCTTCATCAACAACTACCGCAAGAAAACCAAAGCCAACACCATCATCGATTCTACGGATAACTTGTTCTTTATCAACTCGGGCGATGTCCTGATCTCCAACAGCGCGGAGTCCAACATCATGATAGACGAGCTGACGGAAATGATCGAAAATCTGGACGACAGTATCCGCATACCTTTCATGATGCACTATCAAGGCTATAAGTACCAGGAAATTGCCGACCACCTCGATCTACCACTGGGCACCGTGAAGAGCCGTATCTTCTTCGCCCGCAAAGAACTCAAGGAAAATATCCACGCCCGCTACGGGCAACTGACCCTGGAAGAAGGGGACGAGTAGGTTCGTGCCGGGTATGGAGCGAAAGTTCCCCGCCAACCCCTCGCAAAATCAAGTGTACGTTTCTGCATGTATCTATTCAACTCTCCCGGTTTGCCTGAATTTTTCCGGGAAGCTTTGTACACCTGGCACGGAGCAGTACAGCGCCCCATGCCTTGGGTAGGAGAAAAAGACCCTTACCGTATCTGGGTTTCTGAAGTCATCCTTCAGCAGACCCGTGTGGTACAGGGTCTTTCTTATTACCAACGCTTTTTGGCGCAGTTCCCCGACGTACGGGCACTGGCGCTGGCATCGGAAGAAGCTGTGCTCAAGTGTTGGGAAGGCCTGGGCTATTACTCCCGGGCCAGGAACATGATGCGCACCGCCCGCGTCGTTCTGGAGCATCAGGGCGGTGTATTTCCCGATACGTACGAAGGGTTGCTCGCCCTTCCCGGCATCGGCCCCTATACGGCCGCTGCCATTGCCTCCTTCGCCTATGGACTGCCGCATCCCGTGGTGGATGGGAACGTAGAACGCATTATTTCCCGGGTGGCGGGGGTTGAAACCCTGGTGGACAGCCCCGAGGGCAAAAAACAAATCCGGGAACTCGCCGGGCAGTTGTTCGATCCTGCACAGCCCGCTGCCTTCAACCAGGCTATGATGGACTTCGGGGCGCTGCAGTGCGTACCCCGGCTGCCCGCCTGTCCCACTTGCCCTTTCTCAGAACGTTGTGTTGCTTTCCAAAAGGGGGTGGTACAGGACCTGCCCCGAAAAAAGCCAAAGCAGCCCCGTACAAACCGCTTTTTCCATTATCTGGTTTTCGTGTATGGTACAGAGACCTGGGTACAAAAACGGGGGCAGTCCGATATCTGGGCGGGCCTGTATGAGTTCCCCCTCCTGGAAACCGAATCGCCCGACCTGGATACCAGCGAACTCCTACAAATGCCCCTGCTCCTCGAAAACCCACCTGCAAAGCAAAACGGCTTGCCCACCCCTTCCGGCATCTATCGCCAGACGCTGAGCCACCAGGTCATAAACGCCCGGTTTTGGGTCATACCGCTCTCCCGTCCTCTCGAAGGCCCCCATGCGCGACCCCTGGAACGCATCCCGCGCGCGGCATTGCCCGATCTCGCTTTCCCACGCACCCTCCGCTGGTATTTAGAGGAAAAAACTCCATCCCTGAATCTATTCTGAAATTTTGCTATCTAAAAACATAATTTATTGAAAAACAATAGATTAATTTGCATTCCAGTTGTTTTATCTCCCTTTTTGACAGGAACATTCGGTGTATTTTCGGGTATAGGCATGTCCATTTTTTAGGCTTATCTTGCAGCAGAATTATTCACCATCTAAACAACTCAACCATGGTTAATCGCGTGATCCTGATTGGGAACCTGGGGAAAGACCCCGAGGTCCGGCGCCTGGAAAGTGGCGCAGTCGTAGCCAAGTTCTCGCTCGCTACTTCTGAGAGCTACAAAGACAAGGACGGGCAGTGGCAGGAACAAACAGAATGGCACGACATTGTGGTATGGCGCAACCTTGCCGAGCGCGCGGAACAATACCTCAAAAAAGGCTCCACCATCTACCTCGAAGGCAAGCTCACTCACCGTTCCTGGCAAGATGCAGAGGGCAACCCGCGCCGTACGACCGAGGTGGTGGGCAGCTATTACCGCATGCTGGATCGCAAGACCCAGCCCGGCACGGCACCGGCTGCCGGGCTCCAAAGCGCGCCCCCGCACGACGACACGAACGCGCCTGCAGACCCGGACGACCTGCCGTTCTAAAAACCCACCTGCCCAGAAAGCCAAGCGTGGAGCACTGCTTTTTCAGACGGACAGCCGCTAAGGCAGCCCGCCGGGAAAAGCAGTGCCTCTATGAATAAGGCTGAATCGCCCCAGCCGTACTTTTTTTTCGCAAAACGCGTTTTCCCCGAGTACCCAAACGATATATATGAGCCGTGTACTGCTTTTTCCCGCCGTCCTTTTGTGTGCGCTCATGGCCTCCTCCTGCAAGCAGGATCCGCCGTTGCCCAAGCCACGCGCCTATCCAAGAATTCATTTCCCGGAGCGCAGCCCCCAGTCTTATTCGGTGGCGGGCTGTCCCTTTGCGTTTGAATACCCGTCGTATGCCCGTATCGTGAGCGATACAGCGCAGGCTCCCTGCTGGTTCGATTTGTATATACCCGAGTTTGACTGCCGCCTGTACTGTAGCTATTATCCCATTGACCAGGGCAGCTCCCTTGAGGCCCTCAAGGCAGATGCCTTTAATCTCGCCGACTGGCACAACAAGCGGGCGAACTACATAGAAGAAACCCCCATTCAAATAGGGGCAGATATCCGTGGGCTGATGTTTTCCATGGATGGGCCTTCTGCCACACCCTTTCAGTTTTTTTTGACCGATGAGCGCAGGCACTTCTTTCGGGGGGCCCTGTATTTCAATACTACCATCAACCCGGACTCTTTGGCCCCTCTGTATGCCTTTGTACGCACCGACGTGGATCGGCTGATACAGAGCTTCGAGTGGAAAAAGTAAGCCTGTGCCCAGTACTTTCCCAAAGGGTCACAACGAGTTGTTTCCGACCCTCTGGGAAATACCGGGCACAGGCTTGTAGCGAAGAGGTTGGATAGACCGCCTTGTTGCAAGGAGGACAATCAAGGGGTCAAAAAGGCTTTTTTTCCTCACTGACCCCTCGCAACAAGTCTAATCCACGTCAATACCCAAGTCAGCCTCTTCGACTGCAGCTTTCGTGCGGAGGCCGTCGCTATTGCTCGAGATTTTCTCTTTGATTTTCTTTTCGATTTCCAGAGCCACCTCGGGATTGTCTTCCAGGAACTGTTTGGCAGCTTCCCGTCCTTGGGCGATTTTGGCACCGTTGTAGCTGTACCAGGCACCACTTTTCTGGATGATATCCTGGTCTGAGCCCAAGTCTACGATTTCCCCGCTTTTGGATACCCCTTGGCCGAAGACAATATCGAAAGAAGCCACCCGGAAGGGAGGGGCTAATTTATTTTTGACCACTTTCACCTTGACCTGGTTACCGACTACGTTGCCCTCTTTATCCTTGATGGCGGCACCCGATTTGCGGATATCGAGTCGAATAGAGGCGTAAAACTTGAGGGCGTTGCCCCCGGTCGTCGTTTCCGGGTTGCCGAACATCACACCAATTTTTTCGCGCAACTGGTTGATAAAGATACAGCAGCAATTGGTGCGGCCGATGGAAGCAGTGAGTTTACGCATAGCCTGGGACATGAGGCGTGCCTGGAGTCCTACTTTGGAGTCGCCCATTTCACCCTCGATTTCGCTTTTGGGCACCAGTGCGGCGACCGAGTCGATCACGATGATATCAATGGCACCAGAGCGGATGAGGTTTTCGGCGATTTCCAGCGCCTGTTCACCGTTATCGGGCTGGGAGATAAGGAGGTTTTCAGTATCTACGCCCAGTGCGCCGGCATAGATGCGGTCGAAGGCGTGTTCAGCATCGATAAACGCTGCGATGCCTCCCTGTTTTTGCGCTTCTGCAATGGCATGTATGGCGAGGGTCGTCTTACCGGAGGATTCCGGCCCGTAGATTTCGATGACCCTGCCTTTGGGCAGGCCGTCAATGCCCAGGGCGATGTCCAAGCCCAGGCTTCCGGTAGGGATGACTTCTACATTCATGATGTTCTTGTCCCCCAGGCGCATGATGGTTCCTTTCCCGTAGGTCTTTTCGAGGCGGTCAATGGTACCTTGCAGCGCTTTCAGTTTGGCTTCCTTATCAAGTTGCGACATGTGGCTAATTTCTTGAATTGTTGAAATATACGTTGTCCTGAAAAACAAAAAGTTTTTTCAATGCCTCAAAAATAAAACATTTGTTTTTTATCTACAAATATTTGTTTGACTTTTATGAAAAAAGACTTGTTCTGAAGGGAATAGACCAGACTGGTTGCGCGGGGGATGATCGAGGAATCAAAAAGGACTCTTTTTTCCCACCTCGCTGACCCCGCGCAAGTCTACTGAAAACCGAAATCCCCCGGCGAAGGGGTTCGCACGGGGGATTTCAGACCCGGGGCTTTTTACACAAGCCTCCGTTTAGAATTGGTTTTCCAGAGCGAGGCGGCTGTACTGCAATACGGCCTGCAGCGCTTTGGGGGATGCGTTGAAGCGCACCCGGGGCAGTTGGCGGTAAGCCCACTGCAAGCGGCTGAACTCTTCCCGAAGGAGGAGGTCGTCCTCAATGGCTTCGCGTACCATTTGGCTCTCAGCGGCACTCGTTTCATGGTACATGAATTTTACGAGGGAGTTTGGTGTACAGGTTCTATCCATAGCATGACTTTTGGTTAGGCTTGGTTCGGGACGCGGAGGGTGCCCGGGGTTGCAAGCCGGTGAACTAAACAACCATTTAACTATCCAAAATAGCCGCTTATTGTTTACCCCGGTACAATTTTGGGAAGGGGTACCTATATTTAACAAAAGAAGGGAAAAGCAGGGCCTAAAAGGGGGGCTTTAGCATTGGCAGACTGGCTGTAAACGGTGGCTATGAGGTTTTTACACATCCCCGGGATGCCAGAAGCGCTCTTCGAACCTCAGCACGCGGTGCTCCTCGACGGCCACCCCTTCCTGTTCGAGCATTTCCTGCATGAAGGTGGGAGAAGGAAACGCGTTGCGCCCGCTGAGCTCCCCCTTCCGGTTCACGACGCGGTGCGCCGGAAGGCCATCGGGGAAGCGGCTCTGGTGCAATGCCCAACCGACCATACGGGCCGAACCAAGGGCCAGAAAGTCGGCAATGGCGCCATAGGTACTCACCCTCCCCGCAGGGATTTGCCGCACAACGGCATATACGCGTTCGTAGTAGGTTGGCTCATCCATGCTTACTATCTTTGCGGATAATAGGCTTATTGCGATGATCCCCCTCGCAACAAGTCTAACAAAATCTATTCTGCGTGAACACTCTACAAATTTTAGCCTGTAGCATCCAAAACCTGACGGATGCCCGTTACTTCGCCGCATGGGAAGCCGATTGGCTGGTCTTCGGATGTGACCCTGCCGCTTCGGACTTTGTCCCGCCGGTTCAAATAGCTGCCATGGCGGAATGGGTGCAAGGCCCGGCAATGGCCGGTACATTTGGGCTACAGGATGCCATCGACATCCGGCTGATCGCCTCTGAACTGAAGCTGGAGGCCATCGTAGCAGACATGGCCACCCCCGTGGAAACCTTGCGGGAAATCGAGGGCTTTATCCCTGTTTTTAAGGAAATCGTACTCTCCCCCGACGATAGCACAGCACATATAGAAGCGCAACTCCAGACTTTTTCGGCGGTATCGGATGCTTTCATCCTCAACGCATGGAAAAACCGGGTGAGTTGGCAGAACCTGCTGAGCTCCCGCTTCTGGCCTCTGTCGTGGGTACAGCAATGCTGCGCGACCTATCCTGTCTTCATCGCCATAGATGCCCTCCCGCACGAGTACGGAGAGATGGTGAAGTGGCTGTCCCCCAGGGGGTTCTGCCTGAGGGGCGGAGATGAAGAAAAGACGGGGTTCAAGTCTTTTGATGAGTTAGACGACATCATCCTGGAAATCCGGGGTTCTGTCTGAAGGCTGGGGCGAGGGGAATGGCAAGGAGCCAGGACCCCTTTTGCGTTCCCACCCTGGCCGCAGGCCTATTCCTCTTCGTCCATGATATTTTGGCGCCACTCGTCGAACTCTTCCAGGATTTCGTTGGTCTCCTCGAGTTCGAATTCTTCTGCGTCGTAATCTTCGTCAATCCACTCGGTGAACTCGGCATACTCCGGGTGTTTGGGATCGCGCAGCACTTCCAGCAGGTGGATATAGCCGAAGATACCGCCCACATCTTCCGGGGGGCAGTTGCGGGCCCCGGCCTTGCACACGGGGGTGAGCGTCGTTTCTTCGAGCACCTCTTCCACGACGATTCGGTGTTCCCAGTTGTCGCCAAAGTCGTACAAGTAGTGGATGACGTCCCCTTTTTTCAGGTCCAGTGCAGCGAGGTCAACTTCTTCGCTGTCCTCTACTTCCTCATCGGCTTCCCAGAATTCATCCTCGTCGGGCAGCAGGCCGAACCTGCGGTCTTTTACCCGAAATTCGAAGAGGTGGGCATTCTCCCAGCCCATGACGATTTGGATGATTTCATGCAGGTCGAACAGGGTTTCTTCCTGATCTACCTGGAAAGTCCTCCAGATAGCGGGTTGAATGCCTTGCAGTTCGATGCGAAATTGGTAGCTTTTTTCCACGGCACATATTTTTATGGCCACAATTTACGGGATATTGAGGCATTATCCTAAAATTTGTGCCATACTTGTTGCAAGGAATCCGTGAGGCGGCAAAAACCCGCTGTCGCTCTCTTTGCAGTCGGTCCAACAGGCTTGGTTTGAGGGCTCAGCGAGGAGGGAAAAGGGCCTTTTGACCCCTGGCCACAAAGTCTAATAGAAGAGTATGCTCAAGGCGAGACACACGGTCGGGATATTGGAAGCAGGCTGCGACGAGGTAGGGCGGGGCTGTTTGGCAGGGCCTGTCTATGCCGCTGCCGTCATTTTGCCGGAAGGGTTTGTACATCCGCTGCTTCAGGACTCCAAGGCGTTGCGCACGGCGCAGCGGCAGGAGGCCCGGGAGCTCATCCAGGCCAACGCGCTAGCCTGGGCCATCGCCCGCGCCGAAGTAGGTGAAATTGACCAAATCAATATCCTGAACGCTTCTTTTTTGGCTATGCACCGGGCGGTGGAGCAACTGTCCCTACCTCCCGAGGCCTTACTGGTAGACGGCAACCGGTTCAAGCCGTTTCCCGGCATTCCGCATGTATGTGTCGTGAAGGGGGATTCCCTGTATGCCAGCATAGCAGCGGCCTCCATCCTGGCCAAAACGGAACGCGATGCGTTCATGGCCGAAATGGCAGTTCAATACCCCTGGTACGCCTGGGAGCAGAACAAGGGCTATCCGACTGAAGCCCACCGGAAGGGGATACGCGAACACGGGCCCTCCCCGCTGCACCGGTCGGGGTTTCGCCTCCTTCCGGAAAACGCACAGGGTAGATTGTTTTAGCGAGGAAAGTAACTTTTGTGTAATATTGCCCTCCGTTACAGGAAGCCTCTCAAAAGGGACTTTTATTTTCGGATTCTACAAGGACATTCCATGCGGTTCAACAACTATTACGATTCGGTTGCCCTCGACATCGTAGGGCCGGGCGAAGAATGGGCAAACGTACTCACCCACGGGCTCGGCCTGTTGCTCGTCCTGGCCGGCATACCCGCCCTTTGGCAGGGTGCCCTTGCCGGAGGAAGTACCCTGCACGCTATTAGCGCTGCGGCGTTTGGGTTTGGGCTTTTCTTAGTCTATCTTTTTTCCACGCTCTACCACCTTGCCAACCGGCCTATGATTCGTCGCTTTATGCGCGTACTGGATCACATCGCCATCTACTTTCTCATTGCAGGTTCCTACACCCCGTTCATCCTGCTGTTTGTGAATACACGTTCGGGATACACCGTACTGGCCGTCATCTGGAGCCTCACCGCGCTGGGGCTGGTCTATAAAATTTTTGCCACCCACAAGTTCCGCCTGCTCTCTACGCTGGTCTATCTGGGCATGGGCTGGGCGGTAGTGTTCATCATCGGCCCCATGGTGCAAAGGGTGCCCTGGGAAGTACTCCGGCTCATCCTCATCGGCGGGGCTTTTTATACCCTGGGAGCGTTCGTGTACCTCTTCCGAAAAATGCCCTACTACCACGCCGTATGGCATCTCTTCGTGATGGGCGGGAGTCTATGCCACTATCTGGCGGTGGTTCGCGCGCTTCAGTTTGTATAAAAAGCCATCTTTGGCTTTGGCGGGGGAATCGCTCACCCCGGCTATTTTCCGAGTAGTCGCTGGTCAATCATGTAGAGCGCGTTTTTGCGCAGCGATTCCTCTACGCTGATGCCGCGCTCCCTGGCCTGCTGTTCGATGGTTGCAAACCAGGCGGCGTCGTTTTTGATTTGGTCCATCTGGGGCTGCAGGACATCGTCGGGGATTTGGATTACCCCGTATTCGGCCTGATGTTCGAACAGGAAAAAGCGGGCATCGTCCTTGAGCTGGTAGGCTAAAGGCATGTTGCCGGCAGCGGCTTTGTCTTTTACCTGTTGCAGCCAGGCAGCATCGGCCTCTATCATTTTGACCGCCTTGTCCACGAGTTCCAGCGAAATCTCGTTCATAGGCACTCGAGCGGGAAGGTCGGCGGGCACAGCAGCCGCGTCTGCCGGGGCGGCTGAGGCGGCCGGTGCTTCTTTTTTACCTGAACAAGCGGCGAGGAGCAGGGCGGCGGCGATCCCTGTACATGCAAGAAGAATAGTGCGCATTTTCATCGTTTTTTATGCGTTGGACTGGTTGCGAGAGTCAGCTAAAAAGGCAAAAATAGCGGTTTTCAATAGACTTGTTGCAAGGGGAATCATCGAGGGGTCAAAAAGGCCCTTTTTGACCCCTCGATGATTCCCCCTGGCATATACCTTTGCAATATGAAAAAGAACGGATATCCTCAGCAGCTCGCCATCAGGGGCATATTCCTGCAGGGAAATGTTCAGGTGCTCGGGATGGCTCTATTGCTGGCCCTGTCGCCCGGCAGGGACGACTCTGCGGGCTTCATACCGGGGCAATGGTGCGGTGGGCGCATCCTGTTTACCCCGATTTTCAAGGAGGAGGCGCTGGAGTTGGGGCGGGAATATGCCCTTGGAGAAGGTGCCGACAGCGTTCGCCTGGAAACGCTGCGCTTTTACCTGTCGCACCTTCGGTTGCTGCGCAAGGGAAGGATCGTTTTCGCATTCCCCGAAAGCGCATACCTGATAGATATGGCCGACCCTGCCTCGCTCGCCCTTTCCTGGTCGGCCCCCCACGCGCTCCTATTCGACCAGGTGGCGTTTGAACTGGGGGTAGACAGCCTGACCCAGGCGGGTGGTGCCCGCGGTGCAGCGCTGGACCCCATACATGGGATGTACTGGAGTTGGCAAAGCGGGTATATCCATGTAAAATTGGAGGGCACAGCCACGACCAGCAAGGCCCGTCGTCCTTCTTTCCAGTACCATCTCGGAGGGTATAGAGCCCCGTTCAATACCCTCCTAACCCTCGTGCTACCGGCGAGGGCCCACGGCGACACCCGCATACGTATAGCGTTGGACGCTTTTTTCGAAGCGATGAATCCGGCAGCCACACCCGACATCATGCGGCCCTGTCCAGAGGCCATGCAGGCAGTCCGCTCTTTTGCAGATGCATTTAAAACGGTGCCATGAGAAATATCGCCCTATTGCTGTGCCCCTTTCTGTTGCTCTCCCTGGCGGTGAGGCATGGAGTCGGATTGCGCTATCCGGCGCATTTCCCCCCGCCCGTGTACGACTTTTCCGGCAACCCTTTGTCGGAAGAAGGTATCCAGCTTGGCAGGGCCTTGTTTTACGACCCTCTCCTGTCGCAAGACCAGAGCATTTCCTGCGCCTCCTGCCATTCGTCCTATAACGCTTTTGCACATACCGACCACGCGCTCAGCCACGGCATTTACGACTCCATCGGCCTGCGCAATGCGCCGGCATTGATGAATCTGGCCTGGCAACCCTATTTTATGTGGGATGGGGCTATTCACCACCTCGATATGCAGGCACTGGCTCCTCTTGAATCGCCCTCGGAGATGGGCGAAGATCTTGTGCGGGTCATCGCAAAGTTGCGGAGTTCGGAAATGTACCGCCGGATGTTCCGCGCGGCGTACGGCGATAGCGCCATCACGGGGGAACGCTTCCTCAAAGCGCTGTCGCAGTTTCAGTTGACCCTGGTATCTGGCGGCGCGCGCTACGACCGGATGCGCGAAGGGCTACTCGATTTTTCGCCCCAGGAGAAAAGTGGCCATCAGCTATTCCGGGCGCACTGCGAGCGCTGCCATGCAGAGCCTTTGTTCAGCAACTACGCATTTGCCTCCAACGGACTGCCGCCCGATTCCATGCTGCAGGATGCAGGCCGCTACCGCGTCACCCGAGTACCCGCCGACAGGCTGCTCTTCAAGACGCCGACGCTGCGGAACCTGGCGTACACCTACCCCTACATGCACGACGGTCGTTTTCGCACCCTGCGCCAAGTACTAGACCACTACGCGCAAGCTACCCTGCCCGGCTCTCCCGCCCCCATACGCCTCGATGCCGCGCAGAAAGCCGATCTCCTGGCCTTCCTACGCACCCTGAACGACAGCAGCTTTGTATTTGAACCCAGATTTCAGTTCCCGTCGTCCCTGTTGCTGGAAAGGTAGGGTCGCGGGTCCATCGCAACACACCGAACAAAACAGCTCTTCAGACGGGTGTGCGGGGTGCCGGATTTTTCGTATCTTCGGCCAGAACATAACTCCTTCCCATGTCTAAAAAACTACCGCTCAGCCTGGAGGATATCCGGCTGTTCGGTCTGCTCTATCAGACGGGCTACCTGACCATACGATAATCCCTGCGCAACAAGTCTAATCATCATGTATGGAAAGATAAAATACGCATTCTCTGCCAATGTCTGGAAACACCCAGCATCATCTGCCTGGTATTTTATTTCCTTGCCGCAAGAAATGTCGAACGAAATCAGGGAGTATTCCAGTCATTTACACTCCC
>VFQS010001073.1_pt1 | contig 26533 bp, 20 predicted proteins | sample 3512361 | NCBI WGS metagenome assembly VFQS01 (sample SAMN10412375, study PRJNA504923) | tailings metagenome | isolation source: Relicate 1 Philex TSF3 active mining | place: Philippines
ATTAATTTTTCCCCTCTGTCAGCCTGAGCTTGTCGAAGGCAAGGAGGGGATTTTTTATTAACCATTAAGCATTAAAAATTCAATTAATCGTCCCCATAAATATTGTCCATTGAATTTTTCTCCATGTTAGCTTTTTCCGTTTCGATTCTTCGTTTTACTGTATAAAGTGTTTTTTCAACTGTTTCTAAATCACCGTTGGGTACGGGTTTCAGAGCAGGATATTGATAAATCATTCCTTGATCGTCTAAAAGAATATAGTCGGGATAACTTTTGATTTTATATTTTGAGTAAACATCGTTTGTTGCTGGAACAATTATTTTTTTCCAAGGAATTTGTTGAAAATACGCTTGTTGTTTCTTTGTAAGAGGAGTCGTTTCTTCAACAATCGTAAGAAATTCAATGTGACTTTTGTACTTTGCATACATCGGTTTCAATATCTCAATGTGTTTTTGACTTTCTTCAAGAGATAAGTCAACAAACTGAATATAAAGATGTTTTCCGTTAAATGTTTTGAGGGTAATGCTGTCTTTATTGTTTCCTGATAGTAAAAATTCAGGTGCTTTCATTCCTGATGAAAGTTGTGTGAGTCGATATAAGATGTTTTTCGCAACAATTTTATTGTCATTAAACATAGGTTTTCGCTGAATGCTATCTAAAATAGTGATGATATTTGCCTTAGGATATTCACTTCCATAATACACTTCTGACAAGGCACGAATCATAATTAACTCTCGAAGTTTAGGATTTTTCAAGGCTACATCTTCGCTCAATGCTCTGGACAACATAGAAGGGCTTGCATGTAAAATCGATTTGTATATTTTAGTATTAAGTTCAGTTGGATATCTTCCTAGTAATTTTTTATAAAATAATTCTATATAGTTCATATATAGTTCGTTATTGTATAATATGGGATTGTTGTTTATGTAAAATTCATATTTTTCGTAACGACTTTTGTATCCAACATAGTTGATATCATCTAGTGAAGCAATACTGTATTTGATATATGTTTTCAAGTAAAAACTAGTGTCTTTTTCATAAAATTGTTGAATTTCTCGTTTAAAAGTGTCTAGTTTTTGAGCGAATTTGGGAGAGGTAATGTATTGTCGTTTGTAATTTACAGAAATAAAATCTGTGATTTTTTGATCAAAACCGATGATTTTTAGATTCAAATCATTAGAGTCTAAATTATAGAATGAAATTTGCACTTCATTTCCTTGTGGATTGTAAGCATTGTATTCATCTCGCTCAGGAACAAAAACAGAATATTTTTTATTAGGTTCAACATAAATGAACCCTCTGTTTTTATGCGCTTTAATATATATTTTTTGGGGTTTATTTAGATTGAATTTTACTGAAAAAGTACTATCTTCATTTACATTACCTTGCGCTAAAACAGTATCTAAATCTGAAAAAAAATCTTGTATTCCAAGTATTTGAATTTGTTTTCCTAAATATGCAGGAGCAAATCCTTTGATCTCAACTTGTTGTGCGTTTGTGGTTGAAACGTAAAGTAATATAAGTAAGACAACAATTATTTTCATAATAATGCATCTAAATGTGATACAAATGGAGTAATATCGCCTTGATTTCGTGCAATTTCTCTTACAATAGTTGCGTTTATCGGCGCTACCGAAGGCTCTGTCATAAAGAAAACAGTTTCAATGCCTGAAAGTTGTAAGTTCATCTGTGCAATAGCTTTCTCGTATTCGAAATCTTTTGTGTCACGCAAACCTCTTAAAATATAGGTTGCGTGTACATCTTTACAAAATTCAATCGTAAGTTTTTGATACGTTTGTACTTTTATTTTGTCCGTAAAGCTATATATTTCAGTAATGTGCTTTAATCTTTTTTCTGTTTCAAAATAGTAATTTTTACTACTGTTGATTCCTATTCCAATGATGATTTCGTCAAATAATGGTAACGCTTTAGCAATCACGCTTTCGTGTCCTTTTGTGAATGGATCAAATGAACCTGGGAACAAAGCAATTTTTTTCATAAAGTGATAACGTTAAATTTATGCATTTTCGTATGCCGGGTGTTTTAAAAACGAAAAATGAACATTTCCATATACTTTCTCTTTTTCAAAAGAAGGATATTCACTGAAATTCGTTTTTTTTCCGTGTTCAACAACTAATAATCCATTTTCTTTCAGTACGTTTCTTTCAAATATCGTAGTTACCAATTCGTGATAAAATTCAACTTCATACGGAGGGTCTAGAAAAATTAAATCAAATTTCTTTTCGGTTCGTCTCACAAAATCACGCACATCAGATTTAAAAACGGAGATTGCCTCTTCTAATTTGTGTTCGCGTGTCATTTGTTGTATGAAACGTACACAATTAAAATTATGTTCAACTGCTGTTATTTTACCAGCTTCGCGAGAGGCAAATTCATAGGAAATATTTCCTGTTCCAGCACATAAATCTAAAATTTCTAGATTGTAAAGCGAAACACTGTTTTCTAACACATTAAAAAGTCCCTCTTTGGCAAAGTCTGTTGTTGGTCGAGAAGGAAAATTTTTGGGTGGTGAAAATCTTCTTGATTTTAAAAATCCTCTAATTATACGCACGCGATTTGAAATTTAGTAAGTGATTGTTTGTCTGATTCTAATGTGAAAGAGTTAAAGTCTTTGACTAGCTTCCATTTGGTTAAAAAGGAATTCAATAAGGTTTCATCTACTTCTTTAGATTCAAAAATATGTATGCTACCTATCTGAAAATTACAGTCGTTATGTTGTAATGCGAGAGAGGTAAAATAGATAATATCGTTTTCATTAATGTAATCGTATGCATTCGCAACAATTAGATGTTTGTCTTTAAACAAGGCTAAATCAATATGATTTTTGTAAATACTTAAAAATAAAGTAGGTTGTGCTGTATTTACTGTTATACCACGTAATACGTGTGCAAATGCGTGTTGTATCGTGATGCGTGGAAAATGTTTTACAAACAAGGGAGTAATCCATTCTGGCATGCTGTATAACACACTGATTGCATATTCATTTATCGTGTTTTGCTCAATATTGGTTAATGGGTTGATTACCGTAGTACATTGCTTAAAAATGGTTTCTGCAGATGTACTTTTGACCATAGATGAAGGAGCCAAAGTATAATTTGCATCGATCCAAGAAAGGGTGTAATCTAAGTAGTTCGATTGAAAAGAAATTTTATCTAATATTTTTTGAACTTGTGACTCAAGACTAGTAGAAGTACTTTTTTGAATATCTTCAAAGTGAAGCGTTTTTACCTCTTTACCTTGTATTTCAGCAATATGTAATGCATTTTCAGAAAGTTCAAAAGCGAGATGAGTATTGCTGTGTATCATTGTTTCTTGCGAATGGTAATAGTAACAAATTTAATGTTTTTAAATGTAACTCAACAATATGACAAATGAGTATCTTTGAATTTATAGGGAAACTCTGTGTTTGAAGAATTAAAATATACCTTGGGTCGTCATTTTCAAATGATTCCGACTTCACAACAAGCGGAAGCGATTGATACATTATGTCATTTTACTTTTTCCAGAGAACGTTATCCTTTGTTTGTGTTGAGTGGATACGCTGGTACTGGTAAAACTACGTTGGTTGGGGCTTATATTAAGGCTCTTTCGGAGATGAAAATTAAAACAGGATTGTTGGCTCCTACAGGTCGTGCTGCAAAGGTTCTTTCTTCTAAATCTGGAAAACAAGTATTGACCATTCACAAAAAGATTTACCGAAAACGTGTAATGGCAGGAGGGAGAGTGCAATTGGAATTGGCTCCTAATTTGTACAAGAATATGGTTTTCATTGTGGATGAAGCTTCGATGATTGGCGAGTATTCGATGTCTTCGGATGGAGGAATTCAATCCCGTAATTTATTGGAAGATGTTTTTGAATATGTGTTTTCTGGTGAAGGATGTCGTTTGGTATTTATCGGTGATGAGGGGCAGTTACCACCGGTTGGGAGTGATTATTCCCCCGCATTGGACAAACGTTTTTTATCACAGACTTTTTTTGGAGTAAAACTATTTGAAACTCGATTGACTGAAGTTGTCCGTCAATCTTTGGATTCTGATATTTTATTGAATGCGTTTAATATTCGGAACTACGAAGGATTTGCTTTTCCGAAGATTGAAACGCACAAAGGGGGAGATGTAGAAGTGATTTTCGGAGATCAATTACAAAATGCTTTGGAAAAAGCCTATAGTGATTATGGATACGATGATGTGGCTGTTATCACGAAGTCGAACAAACGAACCAATCTTTACAATCAACAAATTCGCAGTCGAATTTTATATCACGAAGAAGATATCAATGGGGGAGATCGCTTGATGGTGGTCCGAAACAATTATTTCTGGTTGGATGAAAATTCGGAAGCAGGATTTATTGCGAATGGAGAAATGCTCAAACTCAATCGCATTGTCGCTCGTGAACATTTGTATGGGTTTGATTTTGTGCGTGCTCGAGTTGAATTAATCGACTATCCTTCCATTGGTGATTTCGAAACCATTTTATTAATCAATACCTTACATACAGAAACGTCTTCCTTGCCTCGTGAAAAAATGAAAGAGTTGTTTTTTGCCATTGAAGAAGATTATATGGATGAAAAAAACAAACGCAAACGCTACGAAATGATTTCCAAAGATCCTTATTTTAATGCCTTGCAAGTTAAGTATGCGTATGCTTTCACGTGTCATAAATCACAAGGTGGACAGTGGCCTGTTGTTTTTTTAGACCACGATTATTTGATAGATGAAATGGTAGATGCGTCTTTTCTTCGTTGGTTATACACCGGTTTCACTCGTGCTAGTGAGAAATTATATTTGGTGAATTTTCACAAGGAATTCTTTATTTAATGTTTAATGATGAATGGTTAATTTTTAATGGGATTTTATCTGAAATGACGGAATTTATATAAATACCGTCACTTAATTGACGGAAATAATATAAATTCCGTCAGTTGATTGACGGAATTCACATTTTTTTGTATTTTTGATAAAAGGAAAAGCACAATTAAAGAGGTTTTTTATCAAACTATTCAAAAATGGAATACATTCAACGTACAGTAGAAGAGAAAGTACTCGATTATTTGCGACCAAATAAAGCTGTAATTATTTTGGGTGCTCGTCGTGTTGGAAAAACCAAGTTGTTACAACGTATCATTGAAAGAGTGGATGAACCCTATGTTTTTTTGAATGGAGACGATCAAGAAACGCATTTTTTGTTGGCTTTACAAAGTAAAACAAATTATGAGCGTTTGCTTGGGAACAAACGTTTTTTAATCATCGATGAAGCTCAAGAAATACCAAATGTTGGTTCGAAGTTAAAATTGATGGTTGATACCATTGATAATCTAAAAGTCATCGCAACAGGTTCATCTGCATTGGATTTAAATGAAAATGTAGGCGAGCCATTGGTTGGAAGAAAAATGACTTTTCATTTATACCCTTTTTCACAAAAAGAATTATCCAGTGAAGAAGATTATTTGAAAACTTCGCAACAATTATCTAACCGTTTGGTTTTTGGAACTTATCCTGAATTAGAGTTTTTAAAGACGAACAACGAAAAGATACAATACTTAAAAGAGCAAGTAAATTCTTACTTACTAAAAGATGTATTGGCATACGAGGGAATACAGAAAAGAGAAAAAATTGTTTCCTTACTTCGAATTATAGCCTATCGTATTGGTAGTGAAATATCTGTTGAGAGTATTGGAAATGAATTAGGAATTAGCAAAAACACCGTAGATAAATACTTGGATTTATTATCAAAAGTGTTTATAATTCATCGAGTAGGTGGGTTTAGCCGCAATTTAGACAATGAAATTACCAAGAAAGCAAAATGGTATTTTTACGATAATGGAATACGCAATGCTGTTATTTCAAATTTTAATGCATTAGAACTGCGCCAAGATCAAGGGCAACTTTGGGAAAATTATTTGATCTATGAACGATTAAAAAAACAAGAGTATGAAATGGATTACACCCTCAATTACTTTTGGAGAACCCATAGTCGCCAAGAAATCGATTGGATCGAAGAAAAGGACGGAAATATTAATGCCTACGAATTTAAATGGGCAACACAAGGAAAAGCCAAAACCCCAGCTTTATGGTTAAAAGGGTATCCAGATGCTTCCTTTAATTTGATTGATCGCAGTAATTATCTGGAATTTATTATGTAAAAACATAAAAAAAGTAGTATGAAAATTAAAATTCTAATTAGTTTAATCCTTGTTTGTAGCATTTCCAATAAAGGTATAGCACAAGATACAATACATAAATTTTCAAATAAATCTATTACAACGGCAATAGGTTTAGCTATAATTGATGCAAGGTCACCAGGAAATGGCTATGTCTATGAAGTAGGTTACCAGCAAGATTATTGGAAAAGTAAATTGAGATTTAATCCTTATATACAAAATGGAGAATATACTTCATTCGGTATAACAGACGTGCGGTCTGCCTATTTTAGAAATACAATTTTCGGATTGAAAATAGGCTTAGATTTACTGAAATACAAGGCAGTTTCGATAGCAACACAACTAGGATATGGTTTAAATTATACGCGAGGAATAATTGGTACAGGAGGTGAGTTTGGAATTACAAAGTCTGAATTTTTCGCAGAAATTCATCATACAGTTACCTTAGGAGCAGGTCTCAGAGTGAACCCTAAAAATCAACGTATGGCATATGAGTTTCACCTTTTGAATTTTGGATTTGGTAACAACTATTTTTCAACTGCTCAATTAAGATTTGGTATTGATATAAAGCTATAAAAGAGATGATTCAATTCTATAAATCTTTCGAAATAGATTCCGTATTACTGTCTGTATCCTTGTTTCTAAAAAGTTCAATATAATAACCTAAAACTAAAAAATCTCGACCAGTTTCATCGTTGATTTTGTAATCAAATTGATGTAGGTAACCAAGTTGTAAAGTGGTATTTTTCGTTGGTTTATAATTCAATGTAAATTGAATTCGATTCCGTTCAAAATAAGGCTCTTTGTCCGTGAAGAATAATTCATTGCTAATACTTGTTTGAAAAGGTTTGTAGCCTTTATCGTCCTTTCCAAAAGCATAGGCGAGAGAAAAACGATAGCGAAAACGATTCCGATAACCATTTGAAGTAAAGCGCATTTCGGTTCTGTATCGTTGTTCTATTTTTAAGTTATTAATTTCTTGTACAAATAAGATTTGTGGCCAAACACGAAATTCATCGTTGTTTTTTGGTATTTCAAAATTTCCTCCTTCACGATAAGTTTGATAACTACCAAAACCCAATGAAAACATAACTGGTTTGATTGGTTTATAGTTGACCATACCTTTGACTTCATAGTAATGAAAATGGTCGTAAAATTTAAGCGAACGTATTTGTCCTTCAGTTATAAAATTTAGTTTTTTATTCTGTTCGTACTTTAAGTTTAAAATATTCCAAGATCCAAGGTCTGACTGACTAAAAGAAAATGATAAACAGAATGTAATGTATGTGATTATGAAAGAAAGGTTTAATTTCATCATTGATTTTCTGAAGTTTTAAAAGGAATTTTCAATAAAGTTGAATTTGGGATAGTAAATAGTAAATTAAAAATTCATCATTAAACATTCACCACTATTTAAAGTTCCTTTACCTTAAAACTAGCTTTGCCAATAAAAACTTTTGCTTTATCAACCTCAGCGTTCAAACGATCAAGTACAATTTTAGCGGTTTGTTGATCTAAGTATTCACCAGCTAGAATATTTAATTCTTGTCTCATTTTCTTCAAAATGAAAGCAGAACGATAAGCGCTTAACACATCATTTTTCGATAGATTGTATTTTTGCATCGCATTTAAGACCGATGGGTTTTTAATATCTAAATTACTTGAAACAGGATCTGTATATGAATTTACTTCAAAGGTGATATTGTTTTTCGTTTTGATGATCAATTCTGTTTTTCTTAATCGAAGGTAAGTAGTATCCATACGAGAAGCGCGTCTTGCCTCAGGAGTACTACCAGGATAGGCATTTAATTCACGAACATTAGGTGCCTTTACAGTTTTGAATCCATTCCAAGTTCCTACACCTTGTCCTCGTATTTTCATTACAATTGGCAACTTTTTATTCAAAATAGATTCAAATAACTGTTTAACTGCCACACTATCATCTTTGGTTATTAGTTGTTTGTTTAATGTGAATTCATCAGATCCAAAGGCATCTTCTAAATGAATTTGTAAACGCGCGTCATAAGTAGGTTCTGCATCAGTCATATTTACATGCAACATAACTTCATCGGCATCTTTAGAGAGAGAATTATATGGAATGGATAAAAGTCTTATTTCAAATGTCGATGTGTCACTACTTTCTTTAAATTGAAATTCTTGTGTTTTCATATCAAAAATTGTAGAATCTTCAAAAGTATAAACCCCGTCATTAAACGTGTATTTAGCCCATCTCGTTCCCATTAATTGATTGTAAAAATTTAATTTTAATTGGTATTCAGCCATTATTTTCTCAGCATTTGCTTTTTCATACTTTAAGTCTTTAATACTTTTTAAATAGTTTTTATAGGCTTCGTTTTCAGCAATCAAACGATCTTGAACAACACTTCTTTTGTCTTTTTGTGAGTCTGTTTTTGGTTTTACGTTGGCCGTTAACTTTGGATCAACTACACCATTGGGATTTTTTTTGCGAATTTCTTTTAATTCTTTTTTGCCTTTTCTAGACATTTTATTTTTAGTTTGTATAGATGTAAAGCCAAATTCGTTGTATTCAATTTCTAGTTTTTTTATTTCTTTAGCTGATTCCTCCTTTTTCTTTTCATAGTGACCGATCCAATAGTCAAATCCACGTTTACCATATATCCGATCATATAAAGTTTTAATTTTTACATTTTTTAACTCATTTATAATGCTTTGGAAAGTTATTCCCTCGGAAAAACTTGAATCAGGTGATAAAAATCTAGTTTGACCAGAGCCAAAAAGGTGATAGGTTAATCCGTTTTTTTCAATAACTACAGTTGTTTGTTTTTTTGAATTGTATCCCCAAACATCAAAATGAAGATTTGTAATCTTGTTATTTCCTACTAATTTAAATCTGTTAGAAGTAAATCTTTTTGTTTCTATAGCAGTACTTTTTTTTTCGTTCTCAAGCATTTCGATTTGATACGGGAATAGTCCTACGGCTTTTGGTAGTCCCTTGTTCCATCTTCCATTTTCATCTTTTTCTCGTTCCTCTAGTAATCCAGAAGTATTACTTCCATCACCTGCAGCAACAAGTATATTAGCAAAAACTTCTGCTTCACCACCCAATGCTTTGTATAATGTATAGGTTTTAAGTTCAACGTATTTGTTTATAGCTCGATTGATAGCTTCTAAAGTGTTTAGTTGATCATTTTTATCTAAAAAATGATAACTCTCTATCATTGATAAACGATCTGCAAAACTCATACTGGGATCGAGAATGTTGTATATTTTTTTGTGCGGATAAAATACATTATCTACTTCTCTAGTAGCACGTGGAGGAAGTAATTTAACTAGTATTTTCTCAAATTGTTCAATTTTACTCGCGTAAATTGTCATTTCAGTTTCGTCTTCAATCCTTTTTGCAAGTAAGATTTTATTTAATTCCCAAAGTGCCATTTTATTAGCTGTTTCTGCAATTAAACCCTTCGGTGATTTAGCAATTTCTGAAGTTCGTATATTCAATAATTCTGGATTGTTAATTAAAATGGACTCAATTGAATCATAATTGGTTTCACCGCTTGCAAAAGTGATGTTAGGTCCTCTGTATTCCAGGTATCTGCCTATGTTTTTTTCTAAAATCGGACTTTTTCTAACTATGTGAAATAAGTAGGCTTGTTCTTCAGGGGTTAATTTTCCTTTTACTTGAGAAAGGAGCGATAAAGCACTTAAAAGGCTTATTAATAGAGGTAAAAATCTCATAAATGGATGTTTCGACAAAAATAACGATTATAATTTCATGAAAGTATAACCAAAAGCATCGTTATTCATCGTTCTAAGTTTATAACTTAAAAATTCACCAATTTACAATGGAATCAAACTAATTTTAACTAACAACTTATGTCATTATGACTATTAACTAATATTTGTTTCTTCAGGCTGTCACTAGGCAGACTACATGTTCTATTCTTAAAAAAAAAGGTTCTATTTCTTGCTATCAGTTCATAGATTTTGTTCCTAATGAACGAAGGGGCAAGCAATAAAATTAATGAGGGTTTGAATAACCAAAAACTATCGGATAAACAATGTATAATTGCGGAAGATTGGGTGTAATAAGTACCTTTTTTATAATATATTACAGTAGAATCAAGTGCTTTGAGTTTATTTGTTTTTTGTATTTCAATACCAAGAGAAGTTTTAAGTGGACAGAAAAATATTTTTTTTTTAATATCTAAAAAATGTATGAATCTAATACTTTTGTTACACAGAATACATGCATCATCAAAGAAAAGAATATGCTCTTTCGTTATGTTGCTCATTGCTATGTTTTTGTTTATCTTCTTTTCTTTTTTCCTTTATTTTTCATCTGTTCACGCTTCCATTTACTACCCAAATTCTTCTTTTTATTCTTTTCTTTTTTCTCATGGAAAGCACCTTGTGAATTTTTTAGGGTAGCTTTTGGTAAATAGTTCACTCCAGGAACTTCTGGTTTTTCAAATTCAAGTAGGGTAGAAGTAATTTCAACTTCATCTGGAATTGTTGAATCAGAAATAGTAGAGTTAATGGTTGTTTCGATTTTAGCATACAAATCAACATCTAAATCAGAAACGAAAGAAATAGCGATTCCTTCTTTATCAGCACGTCCTGTCCTGCCAATGCGGTGAATGTAGTGCGTAGGATCTTCTGGAATATCAAAATTGATTACGTGCGATACATCACTTATGTCCAAACCACGAGATACTAAATCTGTAGCAATTAAAATTCTGTGTTTATTATCTTGGAAATTTTTTAATGAGTTAAAGCGGTAATTTTGAGATTTGTTTGAGTGAATAACCCCTATGTCTTCTGGAAAAAATTCATTAATGTTATCAAATAATAAATCAGCTACTTTTCTACTTTTAGTAAAAACCAACACTTTATTCATCGTTTCATCTTTTTCAAACAAATGCTTGATAAGATTGACTTTTGATAAGAAGTTAGGAATTTTAAATGCACTTTGTCTAATTTTTTCAACGGGAGTTCCTGGTGCAGCAGCTTCAACGCGTTCCGGTGTGTTGAAATAATCATCGATGATACTTTCTACTTCTTCATCTAAAGTTGCAGAAAATAGGAGGTTTTGACGTTTTTCTGGAATGACTTCCAAGATATTTTTCAATTGAACCCTGAATCCTAAATTCAACATTTCATCCATTTCATCGATGATCAATTTTTGAATCGTTTTTGTTTTTAACGTTCCATTCAAAATCACATCGTAAAATCTACCAGGAGTTGCTACTATGATGTCAACGCCCGACATAATTTGGTCAATTTGAGTATTGATGTTTGCACCTCCGAATATTCCTAATGTACGAATAGAAACATATGTGGTAAGTTTTTCAATTTCTTCCACAACCTGTAAAACTAATTCACGAGTAGGAACGAGGATTACTACGCGTGGATCGGTTTGGTTTGAATATTTCAACATATTCAAAGTCGGCAATAAAAATGCTAAGGTTTTACCTGTACCTGTTTGTGCAATACCCACTACATCACGACCAGACATAATCACAGAAAATGATTTTGATTGAATCGTTGTTGGAGTAGTTAACCCTTGTTCGTCTAACGCTTTAAGTAATTGTTTGCTTAGGTTTAGGTCGTGAAAAGACTTCATAACTCAAAAATTGAATCATAAAGATACGTTAACATTTTCTTTTAATAGCATTAAAAACTCTTTTTGAATCTCTAATCCTTTATCTTTTGCGTACCATAAGTGCAATTCTTTTTGGAATTCTTCTTTTGGAATCGTGTCTCTATTCTTTTTCCAATGTTCAGCAATCGCCTGCGCTTTTTCAGGTCTTGCTCCCCAAGTGCCTATTTCATCAAATGTTTCTGAATGTATTCGAACCAATTTCGGAACAGCTTCTGCACCATTGGTTAAATAATGCTGCATTTCTTCTTTATGTTCAGTTTTTATAATGATTTTCAAATCAATTTTTCCATTTGATGCTTCAGCAATCTTAGCAATCACGGGTAAAATTTGGGCGCAATCGCCACACCAAGCTTCAGAAAAAACAACCCAAGTTTCTTTATGTGTTAAATTTGATAATGTATTTTTTAATTCCTCAGTAATCACCACTTGTTTTTCATTGCGATTCATTCGTTGTTCATTCAATTGAGTATATTGAATATAATGTTCGTCCTGATTTTCTCCTGTGGTTTTATTTTCTTGTAGTAAAGTATGAATTAATGCTCTATATTCAAGGTAATTCATTCCATTTTCGATTAATGACTTTTCCATAAGATTATTTTTCTCCAAAAATAAGATGCGTTTTTGATATTTTCTGTTACCTACATCACAAAAGATAGAAATTAGCTGATAAACAAAATGCACTCCTAAAAGTGCATTTTAATATCTTCCTCCTTTTTCACACAGAGGTTCTCGAAGTGGAGGGAGGATTGAGTAGGGGATTATTTCGCCTCTCTCAACTTATGATAAGAAACATACGAAAGCATCAAAATTGCTAATACGATAAAAGGGAAAAACGTTTGAAAGTTAATACCATCCACAGCTCCATGACTGATTGCTGCGAAAATAAAATCAAACGCAAATCCTGCATAGGCCCATTCTTTGATTCTTGTAGGAACTTTTGGAATGATTAGAGCTAATACTCCTAATACTTTGAAAATTACAAGTGCATCACCAAAATACTCCGGATAACCTAAATGTTTGATTCCCTCTTTGGCTAATTTCGTTTGTGATGTTAGTGCCGGCATTACCCCTTCAAATAATGCAATTAGTCCCGTCGTTGACCAATAAATAATTTTTTGTGTTTTCATAGTTGATTTTTAAGTGGTTAAATTTAGTAAAAAGTAAAATTACTTTCTTTTACTTTTGCTTAATGCCTAATCTTACTAATCATTAAGCATTAACAATTAAACATTACCTAACATATTTCTTTCCGACTCCTATCAATTCCTCAGCTTGATGATATCCAATAGCCGAACCAACCACTTCCCCTTTATGATTGATAAACAAAAGTGTTGGATAAGCTTGCACTTTATATTTTTGAGCCAATTTCGGACCTTCCCCTTGTTCCATATCAATGGCCATATTAATGAAATTACTGTTATAAAAATCACCTACCTCTTTTTGAGTGAAAATATTCTTTTTTAACATTTTACAAGGTCCACACCAACTAGCATATGCATCTAAAAAGATATTTTTCTTTTCTTTTTTGGCCAATTTTAAGGCTTCTTCAAATGAAATTGAAGTAAATTGGATTCCAGTATCTGAATAGGTTACAGAATTTTCGTTTTTTGAGTAGAAACTGTAACTAATTATTCCAGATAGTATTAGAGAAATTGAGAAAAGGATTGATTTTTTCATGTGTAGTTTATTTAACGAATTTATATTCAAAAATACCAACATTATTTAATTTATATAATTGTAAATGAATTTACTCAATTTATTTCTAATTATTAAATTCTCTTAATATCTAAAATTTTGATTTATAGTACTGTTTTTAAGTGCATAAGTTCTTATGTTAAGCCGGTCGAAAATCTTAACATTATAGTCATAAATACCTTTTAAATACTTAAAAAAATGATAAAATTCATCTAAAAATGTTTATTGATAAGTCCCGTAATTTTGAAAAAAAACTAAAATTATGGTAAAAAAAATTACTAGTTTATTATTTGCGAGCGGTGTAGTTGTTTGTGCTAATGCACAATTAAAATTCCCTGTGAATATTGACACTGCATGGTCTACAAAGACTGTTTGGATGCCTAAATCACCATTGAAGTATCAAACTATTTTCGTGGGTGGTGTTGATACAGTTCAAACAACGGCTACTACAACTAAAGACCCTGTTAAAGGAACTATTAGTTCACCTGCAGGAAAAGAGTTGGCTAAACAATGGCATGACTATATTGCTGTTGTAAAAGACAAAAACAAATCGAATGAAGGATGGGTGATTGTTAATCACGAAATGATCCAAGCGAATGACAAAATTGGAGATGGTGGTGGTATGACCATGTTCAAATTAAGAAAAAAAGCAGATGGATCATTAGAACATGTAGAACAAACGTTAGCTGATGGAAGAAAAGGAAAGTTTTTCAACGTAGACTTTGCTAACACTGTTGGTGAAACTGGAATGAATTGTGGTGGTATCAATTCTAATGGAAGAGTATGGACCGCTGAGGAATGGATGCAAACTTCTAATTCTGCTATATTCTCTAAAGGTGCAGGTTTCAGAGATACATCTGATTTTGTTATTGGAACTACAACTCCAGCTGGTTTTCCTGGGTTTAACGGAAAGTCTCTGAAAAGATTCCAAAACTTGAACTGGATGGTAGAAATTGATCCAACGAATGCGAAAGCTGTAAGAAAACAATACAACTGGGGTAGAGCTGGTTGGGAAGGAGGCGTTGTGATGCCTGATAACAAAACTGTTTATTTGTTTGAAGATGGTTCACCTGGTATTTTAGCAAAATTTGAGGCTAAAACTGCTGGTGATTTCACAAGTGGACAACTATTTGTTTACAAACATGATGCTCCAACAAGCTGGTTAGCCATTGAAAATAATTTGGATACATTAGTGAATCTAAATTCGGTAGCAGTAAAAAGAGGTGCTACTATGTTTAACCGTTTAGAATGGGGTCAACTTTCTAATGGTAAAATTTACATTTGTGAAACTGGTAGAGATGCTTTTGATTATAAAAAATTCAATGGTGTAGTTTCTCCAACTTTGGTTGATGGGTACAAAACACGTTATAAAATTGTAAACGGTATTGATTTCCCAGGAACTGATGCTGCTGCTGCAGATTCAGTTAAAAATGGAAAGTTTGCAGATTATTATGGTCGTGTTATTGAATTTGATCCTGCTACGAATAAGGTTCGTTCTTTCTTAGAAGGTGGTCCTTACACAGCAACTAAAACTTCTGAAAATACCTCTGCTTACCCATCTTTACATTTTTCAAACCCAGATGGAATTGATTTCATGAAAATAGGTAACAAAAATTACATGATTGTTCAAGAAGATTTAAATGGGTTGACTTACAATAGAATGCCAGGAAATGTTACTAAAACAATTTGTGAAACTTATTTGTTAGACATGTCAATAGCAAATCCTACTTACAAAGATTTAGTTCGTTTAACAGCGTGTGCTCCGGGTGCAGAAATTACAGGTGCAACTATGTTTGACGATGCAACTATGTTATTGAATTCTCAACACCCAGATGCATCAAATACTTTTCCATATAATAATTCAATGACTTATGCAATCAATGGTTTTGAAGCTTTATCAACATTGAGTTTACCAACTTTAGGTTCTGAGAATGACTTTACCGTTTTCCCTAACCCAACTTCTAGAGAAATTTACTTTAACAAAAGAACAGATGTAGCTATCTACAATGTTTCTGGAGAAAGAGTAAGAGTATACAGAGATGTTGAGCAAGTAAATGTAGAAGAACTTGGCGCTGGTACATATTTTGTTCAAAATGCTGAAGGTAAGACATTGAAAGTGATCATCGAATAATTTAAATTAACAAAAATTAAGCTGCTCCTCAGTGGGCAGCTTTTTCTGTTTATAAACTTTAAAGATTTAAAAATATACAGCAGGTTTAATTGTATCTTTTTATTCATTGTTTAACAAAAAGTTAAGTAAAATGAAAACAAATAAAAGAGTTTATGTAATTTACTCAACCTTATTTTTTGGTTTACTATTATTTTCTTTTCAATTTTTTAATTCGAATGAAGATTTGTCAATCAGTGAATTAAATCGTAGGCAGATTAGTAGATGGGAAAATTTGTTGAAAGCAACTGAAAATTTCAGGTATTGGATTATTAAAGAAAAAGATACACATAAAAAATATCCAGAAACTTTATCGGAATACAGAAAGCTTCGAGATGCATTTAAATCCTTTGAATATTTAGGAGAAAATAGCGACCCTTTATTTTTCAAGCTTTACTTAAATGGTTCACCACTTCCAAAGTTGGAAGAAAATTCATTCGAACCGAAAATTATCGAACCGAAAGGGCTTCAAAAAATCGATGAACTTATTTCAGACAACAGGCTCCAAAATAGTGAAGCTATTTACAATTTGTTGACTGAATTTTCATCGTATTTGACTACAACAAAACCAGTAAAACTATATACGCGTGATTTTTATAATGCTTCAAGAATTGAACTTATTCGTCTATTTAGTCTTTCCTTATCCGGTTTTGACACTCCTGGTTCTAATGATTTTATTCCAGATGGAATCATATCAATAAACACAATGAAATCTGATTTAATGTTATTCAGATCAGAAATTCCAGAACAGAGGTATAGTAAGTGTTTGACCTTGTATGATAACTTCAAAAGTTATTTATTAAGCACCAAGCAAGAAAAGTTGGATTATACTAAAATTGTTAAGGAATTCGTTGATCCACTTTTTTTAGAGTTGTTTATCATTCAAAGCGAGCTAGGAATAGAGTTTCCTGATGAGTATGAAAAATTCCCTTCTGCTATCAATTTACGTGTGAAAAGTATTTTTGATGCTAAGTTACTTAACCCAAATTATTACAGTAGAGTCCCTTTGGAATATAAAAATCAATCCGTTGAAGATTTAGGAAGATTATTATTCTTTGACCCGATACTTTCTAGTGATGGTAAGAGAGCCTGTGCAAGTTGTCATCAACCTGACAAAGGTTTTTCCGATCAATTGGCTAAAAGTTATGCTTTTAATCGTGAAGGGTACTTAGAAAGAAATGCTCCAGGGTTGATTAATGCTATTTTTAGCACTCGATTTTTCCATGATATGCGTGCATCTTCTTTTGAAGACCAAATGGAGCATGTAGTTCACAACGAGAAAGAATTTAATACGGATTATTTTACGATTCTAAAGAATTTAAAGCAAAGTGAAGGGTACAAATCACTTTTTAATCAATGTTTTCCCAAAGATCAAGAAGCAATGACATTTAAAAATGTTCAATTTGCTATTGCAGCGTACATACAATCGTTGGTTGGCTTGAATTCTGATTTTGATAAGTATATACGTAACGAAAAGAAAGAATTATCTCAAGAAGCTATAGCAGGATTTAATCTTTTTATGGGGAAAGGAAAGTGCGCAATTTGTCATTTTGCACCCATTTTTAATGGAACCGTTCCACCACTTTTTTTAGATTCTGAAAGCGAAGTTTTGGGTGTTTTTGAAAATCCAAAAACAAAGAAAATAGATGCAGATAGAGGAAGAGGAAATGCCTTATTAAAGGAAAAAGTCGAATTTTATCAGCATTCTTTCAAAACTCCTACAGTACGTAATGCCCAATTAACGTTTCCATATATGCATCATGGTGAATACGCAACTTTAGAGCAAGTAATGGAATTTTATAACAAGGGTGGGGCAGTTGGTCAAAAACTGACGTTGGATCATCAGACACTACCATCTAATCCATTGAAACTCTCTAAAAAAGAAATAAATCAATTGATTTCATTCATACATTCTTTGACTGATACAACAGGTCTAACAAAAAAGCCTGCTTTTTTACCATTTACAAATGATTTAAAGTATAAAAACAGAGTTGTGGGAGGTGAATATTAATCCTCCCTTAAACTCTTCATACAACGCACAGTATTGCCTTGTTTTTTATAGAATTTATCACGAATAATGTGAGTACCCATATTTCCGATGGAATAACTATAGGCTGTGGCGACATGTTGTTCATCTTTAGTCCACCAACAAGCTCTCACATTCTCCTGATTTAATTTACCTGTAATTTCAACAAAACCAGTAGGTATAGCATTAAAAAGATTAGTTTCATTGTATTTTGTTGTATCACCCCAAGCAATTAAATTTTTCATTTTCATACCTGCTTTTTCTGTACCACCTAACGCTGAAATTAATTCATTAAAGTCTTTTTGAGAGGGTACTTTCCATCCTGAAGGACAAACTCCTCTTTTGTCATTTATTACGTACCAATTGTAATAAATTGAATTGTCATTTTTTAATTTGTGCTGCATGCATTGTGGTAAAGTATCATAATTCACCCATTTAGATGCTTTTTTTGTTTTTTGAATTTTATCTCCATTTGTGTAACGAGTTGTTTTTAAATTGCTTTCAAACCATAATTGATCTTTAATTTTAATTGTTTTATAGGTGTTTCCATCTATATCTTTTATTTGTTGTGAAAATCCTAACGTATTAAAAATTAGAATACAAATTGGTAAAAATACTATTTTGTTCATCAGTTGAATTTTATAGAAATAAAAAAAGGGACTGACATAGCCAGCCCCTTATTTTTTTATTAGAATTAGTTTTTGATAATTGGGTAACTTAAATTCAATTTACCTCTTGAAACTCTTAATTTGTAGTTTCCAGGATTTAATTCTGAACCAACTTGAATTGTTTTTTCAAACTTTTCAATTGGTTGATTGATTAATAATTTCCCTTCGTTATCAAAGATTTCAATTAAACCTGCATGCTCCATTTCAGCATCAAATACCAATTGTAGTTTTTCGGTAAATGGATTAGGGAAAAGTTGTAAGTTTTTATTCTCAATCTCGTTGATTCCTAACTTACATTCAGCGTCTGATTTAATAGTTAAGTTCAATTTTAAAATTGAATCACAACCAGTTGCTGTTTTTCCTGTCCAAGTATACTCACCTGTTTGTGTTAACGTCATACCGTTCCAAGAATAAGGTGCGCATTCCGTTTTTGAATTAGTGCTAGTGATTGATTTGTTTATTGTTAAATCTAAAGTAGCAATAGAATCACAGCCTGCTTTGTTTGTTGTTGTAAACGAATACTTACCACTTTCAGTGTAAGTTTGACCATTCCAAGTGTATGTCTCACAAGCGCTTTGTTTTGTTAAAGATGCTGTCGGTGCGCAACCTAAATTGCGGTTTCTAGCAATTACTAACATTGTACTTGTATTGAATACAATCTCTTTACCTGATGCATCAATTAATTTGGTAGCGTTTGATGAACTCGGGTTTTGCATTGAAATGAACATGTATTTATGATCTGGTGAGAAAGTCATACCAGTAGGCTCAGAACCATCAGGTGTAGTTGCGAAAATCTCAACTTGAGGGTTTAACTGTGTATGCCCTGGTCTTACCACCCAAATATGATCTTTTGTTCCATCTTGTAATACCCAAAGATTCCCTAAATCATCAAATGTAAGGTTATCATTACCAGTACCCCATGGTTCTAAAACTACTCCATTTGGAGTATTAACTAGATAATCAGTACCACCTACAAAAGTTTCAAAGTTTACTATTGAATCATTCTTATCTGTAAACTTGTATGTTCTGCTATTTCCTTTTGCAGTGAAATAAATGTCACCATTGATAGGGTTAATTTCAACATCTTCTACACCACTGAAATAAGTTGCACCTAATGCACTTGCATTGCTATAAACTTTGTTGCGTTCTTCTTTAGTTGTGTTCGGAACTTTCACCCATTTTCCTTTAGAGGTAACAGGTTCGTTATTCACCATTTGAGCATCTAACTTTAGTGCGAATAAAGTACCTTCAGAAAGATTTCCTGTTTTATTTGCTACGAATTTGTAAACATGTCCATTTCCTGCATCTTCACCGTAGTAAGCAGTTACGCCATCATTTTTAATGACAATGTTTTCATGACTCATATTACCCATTGCCCAAAGTTTAGTTTCACCTTGTCCGTAGTCAACTACCTTGTTTGTCTTAGGGTCAATTTCAACAAACCAACCTTGATCTACATAACCATCTTGATTAGCATCTGTATTCCCTCTTACTTCTTCAGCAGTAATTACTGTACCCCAAGGTGTAATTCCACCAGAACAGTTTCTAGATGTACCTTGTACTTTAGAAAAATCGATTGCTTGTGAACTATCTACAACCCATAATTGGTTTGTTTTATCCAAACGTACATCAAACATGGAAACAGCACCAGTTGAAAGTTCGTGATTTAATGCTATATGTCCTTTTTCATTACTAGTCATGTTTTCAGGAACAAAAGCAGTAAAGTCAAAGTTAGTGGTGATAGAACCTCCACCTTTAGTGTATGGCATTCCACTTTGTGCTAACATTTGCATTTTGTGAGTAGAAGGTATTACCAAAGATTGACCTTTAGTTGTTGGTCCTACAGATTGAAAACATCCGATATGCTCTGGGTTGTTTTTACAGAATTCAGCAGAATTATATGCTTTAGGAATATTTGTTAGTTCTAAATCGAATGTTAAATCTGAACTATTAATTTCATTTTGGTGTACTTCAACAGCAATTACATTTTCTCCGTTTTCTAAAAAAGTTTTAGGAATCATGTATGTTTCATAAACACCTTCTGTAGCAGAGGATTTTGCAAAAGAGGTATAGGTAATAACGCCTTCAGGCATGTTGGTTCTTAAAACTTCTTTACCATTTACGTAAACTACAGCTCCGTCATCTTTCATGATTGAAAGTTTCAATGAGTCTGAAATTGCGTTAACATCTTTCACATTGAATCGTTTTCTGAAATAGTTAGTAATGTATTTATTGTTGTTATCATCACCAAAAGAAACAATCGTAGAAACTGGGTCAGTATAACCAAGAATTGCTGGTCCATTAGCCCATCCTTTATCTTCATAGTTTACATTTGTCCATGCTGTTCCTAAATCAATCCCTTGATCATGAAACAACCAATTGTCCCCTTTTTTGATTGGAAATGAAGCTGTTGTTGGATAAGGTAATTTACCAATTAATTGTAGGTCAAATACCACATCTGCTCCGTCGATTGAAGCTTGATGTAATTCTACAGCTATTACATTTGTGTCATTATCAATTAAACTGTTTGGAATAACAACACGTTGATATTTGTTGTTTGTCTTCTCAGAATTAGCTAATGTTAAGCTATTCACTATTGTAGGCAGGTTGTCTTTGTGTACTTCTTTACCGTTTATATAAACAATTGCACCATCATCAGCAAGTAAATAAAGTACTAATGAGTCAAATTTATTACTTCCCTTGGTAATAAAGTTTCTTCGTAAATAGGTGGTAATATGTTTTTTTGCAGCATCAGAACCAAATTTAAGTTCCGTACCTAGTCCAGCCTGTCCGTAACCTAGTTTTCCATTACCAAACACCCAGTTTGTATCTTTATGGTAAACCATTTCTTTCCAGTTTTCTTGGTCTAAAGATTCACCTTGATCGTTATATTTCCATTGTGAATTTCTATTTACTGGGAACGAACCTACTTCCGCTTTCGGTTTAGGTTGTGCTTGATTGTTTCCACTTAAAAATTCAACTACTAAACGAGGCGCTTTAGCAGGATCACGATCGAATGCTTGTGCTACTCTCGCACCCACACCATTGATAATGAACGAAACAGAATTTCCTGATTTCCAATTTTGTTTTGTTAAAATCTTGTTCAATAAACTTGCTAAATTTGGTGTTTGTTGATCTTTACCAGCTTCACCATCAACAGTCCATGCAGCTGTCGGATTCCATAAAACAGAATCAAGAACTAACTTTCTATTTGAAATAGTTCCAATTGCTTCTGTATATGTAGTTGAATTTTCAGTATCCTCAATTTGTATAACAAGTTTACATGGATCTATATTAGTTACTTCATCAACAGTAAATTGAATATAAGCATTTTGAACTTCCATTCCTTGCGGAATTGTTAATTTATCAAATCGTAATCCAATAACTTGTTTAGAAGTTTTATCCATGGTAAGTTCCAAATCAGATGAGGTCAAGTCACCAGCAGTTCCTTTTGGTTTTTCTTCCGCATCGTCAGAACTAGCTAAAATCGAAAATGAATTTTGTGTAGGAACAAAATAATCAACTACTAAACGTGGCGCTTTCGCTGGGTCACGATCGAATGCTTGAGCTACTCTTGATCCTTCTCCTGTAAAAATAAAAGCCATTGCATTTCCTTGCTGCCAACCATCTTTCGTTACAATTTGTTGTAATAAGGATGCAATATCTGGTGTGCGTTGATCCAAACCAGCCTCTCCATCTACTGTCCAAGCTGCTTTAGGACTCCATAGTACAGAATCCAAAATGGTTTTTCTGTTGGAAATCGTTCCTAATGCTTCCGTAAATGTTGGAGCATTCGTGTTATCTTCTACCTTTATCTTTAGATTACATGGGTCAACATTAGTTACTTCATCTACACTAAATTGAATGTAAGCATTTTTAATTACTGCATTTTTAGGAATACTTAATTTATCAAAACGAAGTCCTAAAGTTTGTTTAGATGTTTTATCCATCACAAACTCTAAATCAGAAGAAGTTAAATCTCCAGCTGTTCCTGTAGGCTTTTCTTCAGCATCATCCGAACTTGAAAGAATAGAAAACGATTGATTAACAGGAAGAATATATTCAATAACTAATTCTGGCGCTTTAGCAGGATCACGATCGAATGCTTGCGCTACTCTTGCTCCCTCACCTGTAAATGCTAAAACCAATGAATTTCCTGAATTCCATCCTGAATTATTAATGGTTTTTTTGATTAAACTCGCAATGTTTGGTGTGCGTTGTTCTAAACCTGCTTCACCATCTACAGTCCAGGGTGCTATTGGATTCCATAAAATCGAATCTTTAAAGAATTTTCTATTAGAAATAGTACCAATTGCTTCTGTAAAAGTGGAAGGATTTAAATGATCCTCGATTTTGATGTAAAGTTTACAAGGATCAATATTAGTAACTTCATCAACAGCAAATTGAATGTACGCATTGTAAATCAATGCATTTTTAGGAATACTAATGTTATTAAAGCGTAAGCCTAGAATTTGTTTTGATGTTTTATCCATCACAAATTCTAAGTCTGAAGAGGTAAGATCTCCAGCAGTTCCATACGGTTTTTCTTCTGCGTCATCAGAAGAGGCATTGATTTTTGCTTTGAACACACTCTGAGCAGCTAGCTCGTTGGGCGATAAACAAAAAAAAGAAAGTGCTCCTAATAGGAAAGCACCTTTTAAATTCATCAAATTCTTTTTCATGAAATTATTTTTTTTCAAAGAAAAAGAAACGATGTAAGTTGGTCTTTTAATTAATATTATACTTTGTTTAACTATTTTTTAAATTAAAACAAATTGGTAGTTCATCACTAACAGTAAGTTTACATTAGCTTAAGGTTTGCTAACAAATCTTTTAATATTCTTTCTTTAGAATAACTTTTACTTCGTTGAATTGCAGCTTCTTTTAATAAATTAATATGATCTCGATTTTCATAAGATGTTATAATTGCATTTATCATTTCTTTTTTGTTCGTGCATAAATATCCACATTCTTCGTGTTTGATAATATCTTTTGGACCTTTGGAATTATAAGCAATCACCGGCAAACCGCAACTTAATGCTTCAAGCACAACACAACTAAAGGTGTCAAATTTAGAAGGTAACAAAAGTAAATCAGCTGAAGAATACATACTAGCTAAAGTTTCTTTTGATTGCCAGCCGATGATTAGTGCATTCGAAATTGATTCTTTTATTTTTTGATATGCAGGACCTTCTCCAACAAAAACCATTTTGTAATCGATTTCTTTTTTATCAAGCGATTTACTGATTTCGATTAAATCATCAATCCCTTTTTCTTCACTCAATCTACCTACGAAAAGTAGAGTAAATACATCTTTTTCAATGTTGAATAATTTTTCCCTTTCATCGGCTTGCGGAACAAAACATTCACTTACCCAATGAGCAGTTAAATGAACTTTATTCTCTGAAAATTCCATTTCCTTTCCAGTAAGCCACTTTTGTTGGTCTGTATTTAAGACAAATAGGTGATCAAAACCTTGATAAAATGCCCTCATAAATCGTCTTGCTCTATTCAAATTATGTATATCAAAATTCAACACTTTGCGAGCAAACATGATCCAATCGGTATGTACAAAGAAAGATGCTGGTACTTTATAAGCATTTTTTAGATATAGTGAAATTAATCCCATTACACCCTCTGTTGAACACATAATTCGATCGTATTCTCCTTGGTGAAAGATTTGATGTATTTGGTTCAAATTTGGAATTCGAATAGGCTGTTGTTTGTAGAATGGAAGGGTGTATTCACCTAAAGGTTTAACAACAATTAAGTGATCTTCTGATTCAATTTCATTGCTACAAATTAGTAGGTCAATGGGTAAATTTTGGGCTTTAATTTCTTTAAGTACGTCTTGTAGTGCACTCGATACACCATTTTTGTCAGTGAAGGTGTCAGTTAACCATAGCATTCGTTTTGGATGTTCGTATTTGCCAATTTTATCAGCAAAATCATTAAGCAACGGTCTGCTATTATAAAGCACTTTTGTACTGGTGAAATTGGCTCCAAGAATTAATGTCGAACCGAAAAATGGGAATGGTAAACCTTTGAAAAAACCGGAATAATCTTTCGCTGAAAAGTTTGGGTTTTTATCTTTAGCTGGAAAAAGTAAATTTCTGAAATCTGATGGAACCTCTAAATTAGAAATGACATCTTCTAATTTTAAATTATTGAGTTTATCGTTATCAAGCAATTCTTGAATTTTTAAGTTCAATCGATCAAATAGTATTTCACTGAAAGCGGCGGAGATATTATTCAATGCTTCATGCATTGTTTGCGTCATTTCTTCTGCTGGCAATTGATGTGCTTTTGAAATACGAACAGCTTCATCAAAAATGGGTTTGTATATTTTTGGTAGTAATAAACGTTTTGATTTAGAAGGCGTTTTACCTGTAAAACAATCGTGAAATAGACGTACAAAACGCATTGTTTTTTTATTTCTACTTAATTCTGAAAATAAGTTAGATACAATTAAAGCTTCCATTTTTTCTTTGAAAGTTCCTTTGTGTAACAGCACGCGAAATAATCCTGGATCTTTTTTGTACATCGCAATTTGACACACATAATCGAGTAGGGCTACATTTAATTTTTCCGCATTTTGATGGGTTCCATATGGAAAAATATTTCCTGCTTTGATTGCCTCTAGGGCTAATGCTGAAGCAGGTGTTGATTTAATTCTTTCTTTTAGATTTGGAACATGTAAGTAGCTTCCTGTTTGACCTGAGAAAATTCCCATATGACTATCAGATCCTCCAGCCATTGATTTTTTGTATCTGTTTTTACAATAAAGTGAAATATCGATACCAAATTCTTCTGCATTCGCATCAATTTGTTCAGGTGTAATGGATTCTAACCAAGTTTTTACAAGTAAATTTTGCCAAGTATCTCTCTGTCCATTTAAAACTTCAAATCGTTCGAAAATCAGCATTAATTTTCTAAAGAAATCAAAAGTGGGAATTCCTTTTACACTGTAATGATAAAGCGGGTGAGCCCAAATGGTAGGTAGATCATGCTCACAGCAATATTGTACAAATTGATATACATTCTTACGTAATTTGTTTAGTACTTTTTCTTGATCTTCCGAGAAACCGTAGGTTAATACATGAATACCAACATTAAAGTCGGGTACAGTACAACTAAATTCAGCCCCAACTAAAACATCTTTTCCCTCTTTCAAAAGATCAAAACATGATCGAGCATTATTATGATTAGTAATCGTGATGGCGGTAACATCATTTTTTTTGAGTGTCTTAATTAAATCTTCAGTTGGTAACCAGGTTTCAGGTACACCCAAAATTCTACCCATCAACTCGTCTGGAACATTGCTATTATAATCGTGGCAATGTAAATCAATTTTTAATAATTCTTCACTTGGAAATTTTTCTTTTTGTTTAGTTAAAAAAGTACTTAAGTCGTTTTCTAAAGTTTCTTGGAATTTAATTTGATGCATAGTTTTTTTTGTAAAATTAGCGTGAAAAAATCGCTCTTATTTCTATTTTACAGAAAGTTAATATGCTTAAATATGAGGTAATTTTTTAGTTACAAAAATTTAATTTCAATGATACATTGGTATGTTGTTTGCCTTCTTTTAAATACGTTAATATTCTTAAATGTTTTTAGACAAAGTATTTTAAGATATGATATACGTGTTTTATTTGGATTGATTGTATTGGGTTTAAAAAAACTTTCTGAAGGTTTATTTGATTTTTTGAAATTACAAGATTTTACAACATGTGTATTTTTTAACAAGCTGAATATGAATGAAGATTAAGTGATATGATTGATCAATTGTTTGAAAAATTAATCCTTTCACCGATAACATTCATTATTTTATTTATTGAGTTTTCAATAGTTTCTTTTGATGTATCAATAATTAAATCCGGATGTGTCGGTCTTTCATAAGGAGCATTTACCCCTGTAAAATCTTTTATTTCTCCTTTTCTTGCTTTTTTATATAATCCTTTGACATCTCTTTGTTCGCAAATTTCAATAGGTGTATCGACAAATATTTCAATAAATTTTTCTCGACCAATTATATTTTTTAATAACTCTCTATCATCAGCTAGGGGAGCAATAAAGGCGGCAATACATATAATACCAGCATCCACAAATAGATTCGCTACATAGCCTATTCTTCTTAAATTTTCTTTTCTA
>VFQS010001074.1_pt1 | contig 26520 bp, 24 predicted proteins | sample 3512361 | NCBI WGS metagenome assembly VFQS01 (sample SAMN10412375, study PRJNA504923) | tailings metagenome | isolation source: Relicate 1 Philex TSF3 active mining | place: Philippines
GCGCCTGCACCTGCGGGGAGGTAGGATACATTTTCGGCCCGAGTAACCTGAGACGCAGGGGCATAAGTGGTTAAATCTCCGTTCGTATCAAACCCCAACACTCGCAGTGATCTTTGATCGGCGGTTGGTAGCTCGCTGACAGATTCGTCCGTCGTGGGGAAAATTACCGCCCGACCCAACTGCTCCTGTTGCTGCTGAGTGATCATGGTCAGCTTGTCGAGCGCCTGCTCGTGCGACTCGGCAGGGAAGGCGTCGCCAGGCACATAGTCGGCCTCCTGCGTCGCCGGCACGTTGCGCACCACCGTCAGGGTCTGGCCGACCGGCAGAGGTGCCACCAGGGTGACCGTGCCGGATGTGGCCCCTACCCCGCTCACGGTGTAGTCGGTGCCCAGCGCCAGGACGGTTTCCACGCCGGCCGTGTTGCGGATCACGCGCAGATGCGCCGCGTCCAGGAACCGGAAGGGCACGGTAAACGGGCCGGTCGTGCCATCGCCCGCATAAGGGCCGGCCTTGGCAATGGTGGTGAGGACGGTCATCGGAAGCTCCTAATTGCTGGGATTTTATCAATCAATTGTGAAAAGACCAACACCGTCATCGAACCACCTGCGAAGGCGGCAGCAGGAAGGTCTGCCCGTTCTCGCGCTCGATGCGCTTCTCCATGCGCCGCAGGAAGCCCGGGTTCAGCGCCTCCTGGATGTGGTACAGGATCAGATAGTTCAGCACCGGCCGGAGCCAAAACAGATTTGCGAACGGCGTGTTTTGAAGCAACGCGTTAAAGCTCGCGGCAGCCAGGTCGTCGCCGTTGCGCAGGCGCGTCCACAGGTCGGTGGCGATGTCGAGATTGCCGAGCACCGGCCCCGCCAGCGACGCGGTGAAGGTGCGGCCCATGCGCGAATACTCGCCGAACAGAAAGTCGCCGTAGAGGCCGAGCCCGCCGCCCTGCGCCAGCGCAGCCAGCACCGTGCGGTAATCCGTTGGGTCGCGGGGTTCTCGGCCCTTCAGCAGATCCTTGGCGGCCATCGCGCCGTAGCCCAGCACGCCGTACAGGCCGACCATGTAGGCCAGTCCCAGCATGTCGCCGTGGCCCTTGCGCAGGTACTCGCCCAGCGTGTCGTAGCCCCGGCCGTAGACCTCGCGGCCCAACACCGACTGCACCACCGCAATCGAAAACGACTTGAACTGACCGATGAAACGCAACAGCTCGCCGGGCACGGTGCCGGGCTTGGTGCCGCGTCGCATCCAGGCGCGGGTGCGGGCGTTGGGCTCAAGCACGGCGTGATGAGCACGGTCAACGGCCATCACGCGCAGGGCCTGGGCGAGATCGTCCATCAGGTTCTGCACGGTGGCGTCGTTGGCCGTGCGGCCGACCGACGTGATGTAGGCCTCGTAGGCGGAGCGCGGCACGGTGCGCAGGCCCTCTGGCGTCATGTAGGCGCGGCCGTCCGCCATTTGCATCTGGCTCATGCGCAGCAGGTCCCACTTGCCGGCGTCGATGTTGTATAGCTGCAACATGCGGCGGAACTCGGGGTCGATCGCGTCGAGCGGCTTGCTGGCCTGCGTTGCCATGTAGTGCGAGTGCGTCAGCGCCGCCCCGTCGCGCAGGGTTTCCGTCCACCAGGCCAGGCCGTTGAGCCGGAAGAACATCTGCATGGCGGCGGCCATCTTGCCGTGGACGAGGTCGGGTGAATCGAACCGCGCCGTCACAGCGCCCATCATGGATTCATGAAACACGCCGAGGGACGTGGTGATCGCCAGCCGCTCGTCGCTTGCCCTGCCCTGCACCAGCTTGGCGATGCCGTCGCCAACACCCGATAGCAGGTTCTTTCCTTGGGCGTAGCGCAGCTCGGCGCCGTAGCCCGCGAGGTCGGAGAAGGACGAGATCAGCGCGCCGCCGAGCTTTGCCATGGTCTGCCAAGCCCGCAGGAACGCGCCGATCTTGGCGCCGGTGACGTTGCCCGGCACGTAGATCGATCCATCGACCTCGGCCATCATGTTCATTAGCGCCTGCCGCTTCTCGCGGAACTTAGAGCGCCGAGCAGGATCAGGCGCCAGTGTTGCCTCGTACTCGTCGAGCAGGCGGGTGAACGTGGCCTCGGGGTTCGTGCCAAGGGTCTTCATGAGCGAGGCAGAGCGCGCCGCGTGGTCGAGGCCATGCAGCACCGACTCGGCCAGGCGGCCGTAGCCGAAGCGCTCGTTGTACTCGTAGGCCGCCAGCCCGTCCTTGAAGTAGATCGCCCGGCTGACGGATTCGCGCCTCGCCAGGTTGGAGCCGCGCCCGAACGCGCCGAGGTCGTCCTCCGCCACCACCGCCTTCATGTGGACACCGGCCGCAAAGTCGTCGTAGAGGCCGCGCAGCGAGCTGATCGGGTCGGTCTCGGAAATCAGGCCCAGCCGGGTCATCTTGGCAATGTCGATCTTGTCCTTCACGAAGTCGATCCACTCGGCGTCGGTGACCTCGCGGATCTTGTACATGTCGTGCGACTGCCGGGTGATGTAGCCCTGCAGGTCGCGGATCCAAGCACCGAACCGGTTGCGGGTGTTGCGCGCGTCGGTCTGGTACTTGTTGATGATTTCGGCCAGCTGCACCGCTTGGGGAGGCAGGCCTGCAAGGTCGGGGCTCTCCGTGCCCATGCGCCACAGCGCGTCGTAAATGTCGCGGTCGAACACGCCGGAGATGAAGTCGCGCATCAGCCCGCGTTTCTCCACGTCGGCGATCATGCCGCCCACCCACTCGCCGCGGAAGCCCTTGTATTCGGCGTCGATCGACACGCGCGAGCCGGTGCGAACACGCTCGGAACCCACCAGCAGGGCAGCGAAGCCCTCGAAGTCAAGGCCCTTGTCGCGGAACTGGTTGACGAACGAGGTGGCCTTCAGGCGCGCGTTCACGTTGAGCGCCGCGTTGCGCTTCTCGATCACGGCGGCCATCTGCAGGTTGTTCGCCAGCATGTCGGCGGCCTTCATGGCGTCGGACTGCAGGATGCCTGCCGTGTCCTCGGCGGCAAAGGTAGAGCGCGCCCGCTGCACCGCACCGCGCAGGCCCTGAACCTGCTTGCGGAGCTGGCTCAGAAGATCTGCGATCTCGTTCTCGGTGATGGACGGCAGCGCCTGGCGCATGGCCGCGATCGCCTGGGCGTCGTTGTCCAGCTTATCGGCCGCCGCGCGCAGGACGCCGGAGTAGGATTTCGCCCGCTCGACCGCGTCGTCGTACTGCTTGAGCACCTGGTCCACGGTGGACGGGTCGGGGGTTTCGCCACGGGAATACATGGGCACCAGCGATCCGGTCCCCTGCCATGCCCTGCCCTCACGCGCCGCATGGTGCAGCGCCGACACGGCCATCGCGCGGAAGTCCGCCTCGGTCAGCGTCATGCGCTCGCGGGCGAACTGGAACGTGCGGTAGGCCCAGGCGCGAACCGCCGCCAGGATGCGCTGCACGATCGGCAGCTCGGGCGCGTTCTGCACCAGGTAGGCCAACTGCTCCTCGCGCACATGCATGGGCAGCGTGTCAGCAGGAACAGCGGCACGGGCGGCCTGCGCCCAGGACTCGCCTCGGGCGATGGCGTCGTCGAGTTCGGTGAGCACCGATCCGAACACATCGGAGCCAAGCATGCGCTCCATGCCCACGTGGACGCCGACCTCGTGGAGGAGCAGGCCTCGGGCTTCCGTCTCGGAGACGTTTTCGGCCACGACGTAGACCGTGCCGTCGGGCGCGGTGGCGGCCTTCACGTCGGCGGGGTGTGGGCCGCCGGGGATGTCTTTGGTGGTGCCGACGATCTGCACGCGGCCGGCATCCATCAGCGCCGCAGAGTCGTCGCCGAAGGCGTTGCGGATGGAGGCGGTCAGGGCGTCAGCGGCGGATTGGCCGGTGAGGCCGCGGGAGTACAGAATGTCTGGGTTCGCCGGGTCGAACGTGCCACGGTTTCCGGTGGCGCTCTTGATCTGCTCGGGGCGGAAGGCAACGACCTCTCCGTCTTCTCTAGACCAAATACCATCAAAACCACTAGCACGCAGTTCTGTTGATACTTGCTCAGGTGTCCAGTCTGCTCCGACTCGCCTTTTTGCAGCAGCAACGTCTGCATAGCTTGCAGGGTTGCGGATGCTCAAGTAGACCGGCATCAAATTAACCCCCTCGCCGGTTTGCTCGTACCCAAACTCCCCGCCGAACACTGCGGTCTTACGCATCCCCCACTTTTCTGCGGAATCGGCGCTGTCCGCGAAATAAAACCCCGAGCCAAGTTCGCCCTCCACTGTAATGCGGAACTCGGAAAAATCGGCGTTTGTTCCGTGGTACACCACAAGCGGATTACCAGCCTCGTCCACCACTTTGCTGTCGCCGAACCAAGCCTTGAACTCAGGCGTCTCGGTTACAGGCCCACCCTGCGCCCGCGCATACTTAAACGCCTGATCCCCCGCCTTCACCGTATCAGCCAGCATAGCGTCGGCCTCGGCTGCGGCCTTCTCGGCATCGGTCAGGGCGTCCCACTTCGGGGCGGCGGCGTTGCGCTCATCCACGGCTGCAGCAGCCTCGAAGTCCGCCACGCGGATCGCTTCGGGCTGGCGGTTCCTCTGCGCGGCATCGGCTATCTGCTCCATGCCTGCCGTCGCACCCACGGCCTCGTCGGTGTTCAGGATCGCGTCCACGTCGATCATGCGGCCCTCGGCGGCCTGGGCCACACCGGCGCGCAAGGCGGCCTCGCGGGTTTCCGGCTCGAAGAACGGGATGCGGTCGATCATCGGCTCGGGCTCGGAGACGGCGCGCCCCTCGCCCTGGATGGCCTCGCGCTCCAGCCGGGCCTCAAGGTCTGACTCGAAGCGCGCGCGGTCGGCGGCGTCGAATTCCTCGCGCTGGCGCAGCTCCATCTCGGCCAGCTGGCCCTCTATCCGCAGGATGCGCTCGCCGTTGAGGGCGCGGGCCACGAGGTCGGCTGCCATGTCGGCGGCTTCAATGCTTCCAGAATCCATGCCCGCCGGCAGGAACCCGTCCTCGATCAGTCGCTCGGTGAGCTGGTCGTAATTCTCCGCACCGTTGCGGTTCACGATCCCGGCGAGCTGCCGGTTCATCTGGACAGCGGTGTCGCCACCCGCATCGCGCGCCAAGGACGGAGCCAAGCCGCCGGTGTCGCGCAGGAACACGGCCAGGTCGTTGCGCCGCGTGGTTTGCGGCACGTCCATCTCGTCGGCGGTGCGCGATGGCGGCCGCAGTTCGGGGTCCATCATTGCCGTGACGTCGGCGGCGCGCGCGGCTGGTGCGGCGGGCGCAGGATCGGCGGGAGCCACTGGGGGCGCTTCGGGATCGGGGAACCCGGCAGCACGGCGCATCTCGGGCGTGTAGGTGTCGAGCACGCGCTGGGCGTCGCGCAGGTCCATGCCGTTTGCGATCTCGGCACGAAGGCCCTGCACCTGCTGGATCTGCTCGACCGACAGGCCGCGGTAGGCATCGAAGGGCTGCTCGCGTCCCATTGCGCGGCGGAACAGGTCGACGCCAGCGCCGCCGCCGGCAATCACGCCGCCGCCGAATGCAGCGCCGAAACCGATGTTCAGCATGGAATCGTAGGCGTCGTAGTCATCGCCCAGCGACTGGCGCATGCCGAAGTAGAACGGCTCGAGCACGGCCGTGGAGATGCCTCCGTCGATCGCGCCGAAGCCTGCACGGCCAGCGGTGCGGGTGGCCGCAGACGCGGACAGCGATGCGGCACGAAGACCCTGCGCCGCCGGTATCGCCCGGCTCCAAGGCACAAACGCCGTAGCCAAGTTAATCGGGTCAAGAATCCCGGCGCCGAACATGGCGAGGCCGCGAACAGGCGAGCCCAGGTCCCAGGGCGTGCGCTCGCGAACGTCGCGGATCATGGTGAGCTCGCGCTGGCGCTCCAGCAGGAACTCCAACTGCGCCTCAGTGTATTGTCCGTCTCTCGGGGTGAGGTCCAGGCGCAGGCCGGACGCCTTGATGCGCTCGGCGGCTTCGGCTGCCGGCAGCTTCGGCCCCTGGTTGCCGCGACGCGACAGTTCCAGTCGGTCGGTCAGCACAGGCCCGTAGGACTCCAGCCAGGCCTCGCGAACCGCGTTGTCCATCTTCATGCCAAAAGACGGCTCAAAGTCCTGCAGGGTGAAGCGGTCGGTGCCGCGGTTGTCGTCGTAGTAGAGAGTCATCGTGCGCCCTGTTCTGCTGCCGCAGCGTCCTCGGCCTCGACCTGCTGCCGGATTTTTTCGGTCTCGCGGGCAAGCTGCTCGCGGAACCGGCGCTGCGCCAGTCGGCCCCTATTATGCGGCTCCATGAGCTGCGCAGGGGTGGCGGCGGACAGGTTGTCGAAGGTGAACGACACCTGCTGGCCACCGGAGCGAACCCGGTACAGCACGCCGTTAGAGCCCTGCACCCAGAGCTGGGCGGACTGGTCGTCCTGCGAGGTGTACCAGACGGCATTGCGCTCGACGAGATTGCGCCACTGGACCAGCGCCTCCTCCGGCCTGTAAGCCCTTGTAAGGTCGTCCGGCAAATCCGCTGCCGTGAACGAAGGCACCACGTCGCGCTCAAGCCGATGCTGAAGCGCCGAGCGGATCGACCGCGGCCGCACGCCTTCGGGTAGACGCAACGTGCCGTCGAACTGGTAATGGCCGAGCAGCATCCGGTAGGCGGACTCGGCAGCAGCGGCGCCGCTGCGGTCCTGGCCGGTGCGCAGGCGCTCGTAGGCGATGCGCTCGATCATGTCTTGGTAGGACGACAGCAGGGCAGCGCCGGACCCGGAGGTGGGCGGCAGGGTGCGGGCGAGCTCGGACACAAAGCTCACGGCGTTCTCGCGCACGTCGCGCTGTGCGGTGGAATCGATGCCGACCTTCAGATCGTCCATCTTCATGGCGGAGAGAGCCGAGACGATCTCGCGCGCGCCGGCATTGGGGAGGTTGGGGATGATCATCAGCGCCGGCGAGAGCTTGCCGGCGGCCATCAGCTCGTTCATTACGCGCGGAAAATACTGCGGCCCGTACTCCGACTCCAGCGCGGCCACCAGGTCGGCGGCATCCTCGGGACGCGTTGCCCGGCTGATGCGGCGCGCCAGGTCCTCGGTGGCGGCAGACGTGAGCACGCGGGGCTCGGCAATGCCGAGCACCTGCTGGGCGGCCAGGGTCTGGCGGGCGAGCTCCTGCGTGGCGGCAGCGCGATCCTCGGGCGATAGGTTTGGGTTGAACACCGCCTGCGCGGCCTGACCGACGCTGGGCACGGAGCGCGCCACGAAGCCGGCCGGATCGGTTTCGCGCTGGCGAAGCAACTGGGCGGCGGCCTGCCTGCGGATCTCGTCGCGCTGGTCCTCGGCTGCATAGCCCGCGCCAGGAACCGCACGACTCAGGTCACCGGCCGCCACGGCCTCAAGGTTGCGGTTGGACGCAGTCTGCATGGACGCCACGTCAAAGGCCATGATCTGGGTGCGGCGGTAGTCGTCAAACGCGGCAGGACCGTCGGCGCCGAGCACGGCGAACGCATCGGCCGTCAAAGGCTGTGGGTCGGGAATGCCGTCGCGCGCCATCGCCGTGGAATCCTGCAGGCGGCCGCGCAGGGCCTGGGCAGCGGCGGCCGTGTCCTGGCGCAGGCGCTGGTCGACCTCGCGGCGCAGTCTCTCGCGCTCCTGATAGGGCAGCTGCGTGAATGATTCTGGCGCCGTGACCTCGACCGCATCCTCGGCGGCGGACAGCGTGCCCTGGGCCTGCTTCTCATAGAACTCCAAGCGTTCCATCCAAGTGCGGCGGAACCGAGCGAACTCGGGACGGGCCAGCAAGCGCTCGTAGTGGGCGCGGCGCAGTTCGTTGAAGCGGCCCACGTCGCCGCCAGACTCGGTAATCCACCGGCGGGCATTGGCAGGCCCTTGATTCACGGCGGCATCGAGCGCGGTGCCCTGCAGTTCGGGCGCCAAGGTATCGCCGTTGATGGCGTTCCAGTAGCGCTCGCGGTAGATCTCGATGGCCTGCTCGCGGGTCAGGTTGCGGACGTCGATGTCTGGGTTGGCCCGCTGGTTGATGCCGAAGTTCACCGGCGCGCCTGTGTTGCCGTCGCTCTCGGCAAAGCCGCCCTCGATCTTCAGGACGCGCGCGATGGCGGAATCGAAACCGGCAGAACCACCCTCGCCGGGCACGGGAGACGACGGCATGGTGCCAAAGCGCCGTTGGAAGTAGCCGCCAGGGTCGCGCTCCAGTTCCGAGCGCTCGGCGGCCATGTTCGCGTCCTGCACGAACTTCTGGCCGATCTCCATGCGCCGCTCAAGCGGGATGCGGCCCTGCGCGGCAATCACCGCCAGGCGACGGGAGATCACCTCTGCGCGCCGTGACGGGTCGCGGTAGATGGTTTCGTAGTCCGCGTCCATGCCCTCCTGCGTGGCCTGCGACAAGACGTTGACCGTGCGCTGCTCCTGCACGTTGAACAGGTCGCGGTCCATGCGCGAACGCATCGAAAACGCCTGCGTCTGGAAGTAGCGCCGGGCGCGGTCGGTGGGCAGGGCCGCGGTGGTCTGGGTGAGCCACTCCTCGAACTCGGCGCCGATGGATTCGCGCAGGTCGGGATCGCCGGGCTTCCACTCGCGCGAACGGGTCGACACGGTCTCGTGCCAGAACGCCTCGCCGCGAGACAGCATGTTAGCCGCCTCGAGCGCGCCGCGGTCCTCGAGCGTCTGCTCCTGATCCCGGCGCATCTGCTCGCGCTCGGCCTCCTGCCTGCGGAACATGTCCTGCGCCACGCCGCCGAGCATCTGGCCCGCGTTCTGGATGGCGCCGCCCATTGCTTGGGAAACCTGCGCCGGGTTGGCTCGGGGCGTGACGCCGATGCCGCTGGGTGCCGTGCGCTGCTCGTAGATTGGTATGCGTGCCATGCGTGTCCTCTCAGTAGCGCAGGCCTGTGCCGCCGCCCACTCTTAGTCCGGTGCCGCCACCTTGACGCAGGCCAAGGCCCGTCGATCCGTTGGAGAGGCTGAAACGGCTTGACGAGCCTCCGGCGGCAGCGCCCCTCATGCCGTAGGCGCCGGCAGCGGCGCCCGTGAGCGATACGGCGGCGTTCAGGTAGCCTGCGCGCTGGGCGGTCTTGGAGTTCTTCTTCGCCACCTGCCCCTCCCAGTCCGACAAGCTGGCCTGGTTCAACAGCCCGACCCGGTTGATCTCGCCCTCGTAGCGGATGTTGAGCGCGTCCATTTCGGCGTCGTAGAGCGACTGGCGGAGCAGGTCGGAGGCCGAGCCCGTGGTGATGTTGACGCCGGATTCGGCGCCGGCGGCCACCTGCCGGCCGATGATCTGCCGGGCCTGCCTGCGCTGTAGGTCCTCGCGGGCGGAGGTCTGCTGCGCCACGGCGGAGGATTGCTGGCGCTGGATGTTGGCGTTGTAGGCTGCGGCCTGGGCCTGGGCGTTGTACTGCGCCGCCTGGGCGTTGCCGGCTGCGATGGCGCCGATGGCCTGCGCGGCCCCCGTGATGAGCATAAGTGTTACTGGAGCGGCCATTATTTCACCCTCGCATACAAATCGTGATCGACGCCGTCGGGCGAGAAAGCCCGCATGCGCCCTTCAAATTCAAAACCCAACATCTTGATGAGCCGGTGCCCCTGCCGGAAATCCGACGCCACCGCAGCCTCGATGCGCCGCCAAGGAGCCGCCTGCAGGTAGCCCGCCACGGCGCGCACGATGGTGAAGAAATGCGGCCCCGCATCCTCGCCGATCAGCATCCACGCATAGGCTCGATCTTGCCACAACTCCAGGCAGCCGCCGAAGGCGACAGCGCGCCCGTCCACCAGAGCCGCAAAGGCGTTGCCGCTGGCGACGAGCGCGGCCACATAGGCAGGGTCGGCCAGGTTGCCGGCGAGCATGGCCTGCTTGGGCTGCAGGCGGAAGCCCACAACGTGCTCGGGTTTCATGCGGGTAATCCTGATCATCGCGCGTCCTGAACGACGACCTGGGGGAACACCGCCACCAGCGTGAGCGGGGTCGGCTTGTCGTTGGTGACGAACACGCGCGCGTCCGTCTCGTAGCCCGAGGGCCAGGCCACCAGCTTGTCGCCGGAAAACAGCGGAGGCGGAGCGTCCATCGGGTCGGCGGGCGTGCGGAACTCGATCTCCTGCAGCGCGCCCGTGGCCGTGGCCCCGACGAGGATGCCGGCCGTGTCCTGCAGGCGGAACGTGACCTTGTGGATGCGCTTCGTCTTGCCCTGCGCGGTGCCGTCCTGGGCTCCGGCTTCGAGGCGCATGGTGAGCAGGCGCGGCGGGCACGGCAGGCCCACCTGCACCTTGGAGGCCGGGCGCAGCAGGGTGATGGCGCCGGAGGTGACCACGCGCTGGGGGTGCGGAGCGCCGTCCGCGAGCACGTCGACGGTGAGGCCTTCCAGATGCGTGAGCCCCGAGATCGTGGTGGCCGGGTCGCCGGAGTAGGTCAGGCCCGAGTCCACGTAGAACGCATCGGCCTGGGCCTGGCCGCGCTCCCAGGGGTTTTCCATGAGCTCGACGAAGCGGCGGGTCTGGCCACCGATGGTGCGGCGCACGACCATCCAGACCTGATCGCCGGTATTGTCGGGCCGAGGGATCACGGCGACAGACTCGACCGCACCGGCGCCGCCGATGAGGTGGCGGTGCCAGCCCTTGACCTGCTCCTCGTTGTTCCAGGTGAAACCCAAGAGCAGACCGTCGGCGCGCACGCACCACACGACCGAATAGGGGTCGAGCGCATAGTCCATGTCGATGACGCCGGGCTTTGTGATGTGCTCGGACAGCGTGGTCGCGTCCTTGGTGGCGTAGCTGTCAGCGACGAACTCGTAGGCGATCTCGCGCAGCTTGGTACCGGCCCGCAGCAAGAACAGCGTGGACGAGCCAGAGCCCACAGGCGGAACCCCCCGGGTGCCGAACCGGGACTGCAGCTGCACCTTGACGTTGCCAGGCCCGAGCGGGTCTCCGTTGGTCAGCTCGCCGATGATGAACTCGCCGCCGGCCGTCCCGGCAATCAGCTCGCGGTCAGGGTGCAGCCACTGAATGTCGTTGATTTCACCCGACGCCACCTCCAGAGAAATTGCCTGGTCGGCCGCAACCTCGCCCGCCGTGTTGCGCGCGGAGAAGTCGTCGAAGCCTGCCGATGTTGACATCCAGACGCGCTGGCCACGGGCAAAGCACAGGCGCTCTCGATAGAACGTGACCGCAGACGGCCAGCCATCGATATCAGACCAAGAAGCATACGCCCAGCGCGTGGTGGCGTTGCCGGAAGAGGCAATCTTCTGAACGGTTCCGCTGGTAAACCCGGTGTAGCCGTCGAGGACACTGAACAGTACGCCGAGGTCCACGGTGTTTGCATCGACGACATGGACGGTCGTGGTGGTGGCGTAAGTGTCGGTGCCGGTGATTTGCGAGCCTCCATCCGACCTGCTATACGTGTAGGTGATCGAAACAGAAACCGTTTCGCCGTTGTTCAGTCCGTGCTCTGTTGCGGTTGCGCGAATTGTGCCCTGCGAATTGGACGCCACTGCCGTGATAGTTATTGACGCCCCGGCCGCCGTGACCACGACATCAACAGGCAGGCGCGACACAACGGTGCACGAAGCGGTAGTCCCGTCGCCACCAATGGAGTTAATCAACGCCCAGCCATAACCCGCATGCAAAAACTTCCACTCAACACCCTGCAGGTTGGCAAACACGGTGCCGCCTGAGGTAACCGCGTTTCCGTCCCCGTCGGCCACCACGCCCAAAGAGTGCACCGGCTTCAACGTACCGGTGCGCGCCTCGACGCCGTTACCGGGCACGGTGTAATCGGTCTCGCATCGGTAGACCTTGCCGTCAGATCGCCTGATGAGCCCGAGCACGCTCTCGCCGGGTCCGGCAATTCGCTTGCCGGCCTCCCATGAAGGAATCTGCGATGTGATTCCGCTTTCCATGAAGAACAGCGTGCCAACGTGCCCAGCAAGAAAAATAGGCTCCGAAGCGGTGAGCGTGACCGCCCCCTCCTCTCCCGAGGCATAGACCGTGATGGTCTGGTCTGGGTCCACGTCCTTGAACGGGCCGCCATTGGGCGCGAACAGGTCGAGCGTGAATGCGGTCGGGCTGGTGCGCTTGAGCACGCGCGTCTGATACAGCGGGTGCGTGATGTAGAGGAAGTCGCCGGACTGGGCGAAGCGCAGGCGGCAGGTGCCGTCGACGTTAAACAGGTCGGCCTGCGTGTAGGGCGTCGAGATTTCGACAGGCGTCGAGCCCGAGACGAGCTGGCCGCCGAGCGTGTAGAACCGGATGTAGAGGTCGCCGAACTCCAGCACGTAGGCCTGGTCCTGCGAGAACTCGAAGGACTGCAGCCAGACGCGGTTGGCGTGGGTTTTCACCGGTGCCACGTAGCGCGTGCCACCCCGGCGCACGGCGGGGCCCTGCACGGTCGGGATGAAGTTCTCCATGAGAGCGCAGCCGTTGGCGTAGCGGTCGAAGTCGATGCGGCCCTCAAGCAGCGGGGAGAACTCGCCCGCGTTGAAGTTCGTCAGCGCGGGTGATGCCTTCACTGGATGCTCCAGGACGGGTTCAGGTCATTCACCGAGCCGGCAGTCGGCCCGCCGGCATAGGTGCCCTGCGCCTCGCGGGAATCGAGCCACGAGCCCCAGGGCAGCTCGTCGGGAGGGTTCTCGATGGCGTCCTGCCGCACGGCCTCGTTCATGGCGAAGCGGTATTCCTCGCCGGCCTGCTGGCGCTTCTGGCTGGACTGGGTCAGGGTTTCGCAGGCCTCGAAGGCGAGCTTGCAGGCGAGCACCTCGACGAACAGCGGGTCGAAGATCGCGACGTTGTCGACGCGCCGGATGTAGCGCACCTTGAGTGGCGCCGCGAGGTCGGTCAGGATTTGCCCCGACTCCACCGTCCACAGGGTTTTCTGCTTGAGGCCGCGCAGGTAATACTCGTTGACCTGCACCAGCGCCAGGAAGTCCGAGGGCAACTGGTAGGCGTAGGCGTAGCCCCACTCCGGCGTGGCCACCAGGGCGGGCAGCGTGGCGCGCTTCAAGGCGAACTTCCAGCGATGCCGGCGCAGCTCCGCGTCCATGACCGTGTCGAACATGGCGTTCATGACGCGGGCCTCCTTGCTGGGGTCGGTGAGCAGCAGGATGCGCTCGGCCCCGAGCTTGGTCAGCGCGCGGTTTGCAATTTCGACTTTACCGGCCATGATGAGGTCCTCTCAATTTGTCGTGATTTTCGCACCAAAGCACGGCGCGGTCTAGCGTCCCAAAACAAAGCGGCCCCGAAGGGCCGCCCTGATGATCAACCGATCAGATGACCTCCACGTCTCCGCCGGCATCGGCAGGAGGCGTGCGCGACCTGCTGCGGGACGCACGAGCGGCAGGCTTGGCCTGTTCGGGTGCGGGTTCGGCAGCGGCAGGCGCAGCCGGCTCGTCGTCGAGAGGAACGAGGCCGCCGATAGGCGGTGGACCGTCCACCTCGATGATTTCGCCAGGCCGCACCAACCGACCGATGAAGCCCAGCTCAGTCACGCGGTACTTCTTCATCGGTCAGCCCCTCAGACGATGGTGGAGCCGACAGCGTAGGAACGGTAGGCCTGGTCATCCTTGACGATGAAGGCATCGAACGTGCCTCCGGTCAGGGGGCCGGCGGCCACCGTGTAGCGCACGCCGAGATAGCGCAGGTAGTTGCCACCCGGCAGCTTGAAGCGGGCCAGTTCCGTGCCCGCCGGCGAGAACGTGGCGAAGGCCAGCGCGCCGGTGGAGAAGTGCACGGTCGAGGAGCTCAAGGCTTCGGCGTTCGAGGACTCGAAGGTCACGGTCAGCGTGGCGTCGGAGGTCGCATCCGTGGCGGCGGCCACGGTGCGAACGATCAGATAGATGTTCTCACCGTTTCCGATGTCACGCGAGGCGTTGCCGCCCAGCGGGTACAGGTCGACCACGTTGGTGGAGATCGCCGTGTCGGTGACCGCCTGCGCGTCGGAGAATTCAAGGAACTTGTCCAGAATCATGATGGGCTCCTTAGCTCACTTGAGTTTCGTTGTTGAGGATGGTGTCGACCCGGCGGATCGGGATGCCCATGAAGGCCGCGTTGCCCGAGATCGGATTGCCGAACTGGTCCAGGGACTGTTCGATCGACAGCGCATTGGCCGACTTCTGCAGGGCCATGACGCGCAGCAGGGAGAACACGGTGCGGTTCATGTAGAACACCGGGCGGCACATGCCGAAGGCCGGGATGCGGTCGATGGCGCGGCTCATGAGCTTGATGATCTCGGTCGCAGCGGACGAGGCTTGCGTGTCGGACTGGGCGGCTAGGTGGTTGATGTTGATGTTGGCGATACGGGTCGCATAGCGCCAGTCACGCACGGCAATGCCGCACTTCCACTGGTAGTGGTCCTGGTAGGCGCGGTAGCGGCCACCGGCGGCATCGATCACGGTGTCGAGGCCGAGGTCGGTGTGCTGCAGGCCGGCGGTCGAACCCTTGGGATAGATGCCGTGGATGGTCTGGTCGCCCCAGCCCACCAGCCACACGGATGTGAGGTCGGCAGTGCCGCCGGCAGAAATCACGTTCTGACCGTTGGTGGCGCCGGAGATGGTGGAGTAGCGCGGGGCCAGACCAGTGAAGGCCTCGGGCTCGGAGCCGGAGTTGCCGTAGATCAGGGTCTGCGCCATGCGCTGGTTCATGGCTTCCAGGAAGGCCATGTTCTCGGACAGGCGGAACTGCGCGGTGTTGCCGTTCAGCTCGGCGAGGTCCTTGTCGACCTGGCCGAAGGCCTCCAGCATGCCGGTCGTGTCATCGACCTGCACGGTGGTGGACTTGGACTGAGGCACGCCGTAGTTCAGCCTGCGCCAAGCCACGTCAGGCAGACCCGTGCGAACCGTGGTGCGGTGGCCGGTGGGCAGGTTGCCCTCGATCCACAACATGTCCGTCAGAATGTCGTTGGTCTGGTTGAGAAGCTCGATGATCGTGGCAACACGATCGTCGGGGTCGCGGCGCTTTGCCCAGTCTGCGAGCGTCAGCGCGTTGGTTGCAAGAGTAGGCATAAAACCTCCAGATGGTTAAGCGCCGAACGCGCCGGAACGTGAAATGATGTTGCAATCGCATCACACACAGCGCGAAGTGTATCTCGCGTATTGAGAAACCCGCAACGCTGTCAACTCATTAATTTTTCAGGCAAAAAAAGACCCGACCGAAGTCGGGCCAAGTTTCCAGGAGGAAACAACCAATGAAAACTTATCGCTTGGGAGGTTTGGGCAGCTTCCTGCCCATCTTGCCGTAGGCCATGATCAGCTCCTTGGTTGGTGGACGTTGAGAGTATCGCATCACGCGAGCCGCAGCACAAGCAGGCCGCCGCTCACGCGCTTGGTCTGGTACCGCTCGCCGTGCCGCCTGGCGCGACGACACACCGCCTGACGCACCATCTCGCGCGAGCGCACCTGCTCAGGCACGATGAACCAATCCAGCGGGCGCATGTCATTGAACGGATACCCGACGCGCGCCATGCCCGAGGCGAAGCGCGAGATCATGGGCACGCGCTCGCCGAGGCGGTCGGGCAACTCCTTGGGGTTTGGCATCAGCCACCGGAAGAACCGCCGTACAGAATCTCAGCCGCCGACTTGCGGCCAGGCGAAGGCGCGCGGCCCAAGCCAGGCGCGTCGTGCTCGCCCAAGCCCTTGCCGATGGAGTGCAGGAGCTTGATGGTCTCGGCATAGCCCAGGCGGTCCTCCAGCGCGGAGATCACGTCGGGAGCCTTCTCGGACGGGATGAACTGGCGCACGGCGCGGCGCGCCAGCTCCATGTTCGCGTCGTGGCTCTGGCCCCATTCGTTCTTGAGCGCGGCCTCCTGCACCTTGTTCTGCTGGTCGAGCTGCGCGATGCGCTGCGCCTCGGCCTGCTGCTGGGCTGCAGCCTGGGCCTGCGAGAACTCGTTCCACTTGGACGCCAGCGCCTGCGCCTGCTGGGGCAGCAAGCCGGCCTCCTTGAACCAGGTGGCCGCCGTCTTGGCGAAGCCGGTGTCCTGGCCCTCGGGCACAGGCAGCTGGTAGGCCTCGGGCGTATCGGGCGCGCCGACAGCCTTGTAGAACTCGGCCCACTGCTCGGGGCTCGCGTCCTTGGGCGGCAGCTTCACCGAAAACTCGGCGGCAGCGGCAGAAGGGTCGCCGGCAGCGGGCGCGGCAGGAGCTGCAGCAGGCGCAGCGGGCGCAGCAGCAGCGGCAGGAGCCGGCGCGGCAGCGGGTGGGGTCGCGGCAGCGTCGCCGGACAAAGCGGTCAGGGCATTAGGCATCAGAGATCTCCTTCAGTTTCAACAATTGCTCGTCCGTCAGGTTGAGGGTTTCGGTGATACGCAAAAATACCTCTCGTCTCCCCTCTGCTAATACCGTCGCATGCGTGTCGATCTTGCCATCCTTCGCCACGACCACGCAGGACGTGTCGGCACGGCAGAACTCGCGCAGGTCGGCGAGCACGCGGGTGCCGGATTCCGAGCGGAACACGGCGCGGTAGTGGTTGCGCCGGTTCCAGAACCGCTCGAACAGGTCGATCATGCGGCAGGCCTCATGCGGCGGGCATCATTTCATTCGGCGAGGCGTTGGCCAGAGCCTGGGCCCCGGCCAAGTCCCTGGCGGCGGAGGCGGCCACGGGCGCAGCCTGCAGGATAGACGCCAGCTCGGCCTGCTGCGCCTCCTGCGCGTTGATCTCCTCCATCTCCTCGTCGGAGTACATAATCTTCGCCGGCACGCCGTTGACGTCGGCCAGCACCTTTGCTGCCTCATCGAAGTTGAACCGTTTGAACACCGTGGGCCCAGCGATCTGCGCCAACGGCGCCAGCTGCTCGAACGTGCGCAGGATCGACACACCTTCCTCGGCACGGCGGGCCCGCTCCAGCGGAGAGGTGTACTCGACCTCGAACAGGCCGCCAGCCTCCATCAGCTTCTCGGGCATGGGCGGCAGCACGCCGGCGGCGGCCAAGATGTCGATCTCGCGCTCGACCATCGGATTCAGGAACTCGGCCTCGATGCGCGAGGCGGTCGGCGCCAGCAGCGCACCCTTCTCCTGCGCGCGCAGCATCGCCTCGGTCGCCGTCATGCTGGGCGTGTCCACCAGAATCTGAAAGAGCGTGTTCCAAAACGCGTCGTTGATTAGCGCGCGCTTTTGGTCCATGAGCTCCAGCCCGATCTCGGGACGGCTGCCGGTGGTGAGCGGCTGGATCATCTGCCGGCCGTTGTCGTCCACGCCGCCATAGTTGATGGCAGCAGGCGTCATGCGGATGGCGTCGAGGATGCCGTCACGATGGGCCAAGAGCGGAGGCAGCACCGCGAGCTGCGCGGCCTGGATGGTCGTGCGGTTCATCTCGTTGAGCATCATCACGTCGGGCAGGATGAGCTGCGCGGGACCGCGGCCATAGACCTCGCCCGAGGTCGCCGCATAGCGCGACACCGCATAAGGGAACGAGCGATAGCCGCCCTCCCCCACGATCTCGCGCGAATCCACCGCGATGAAGTAGGACGCGAAGGCCATGCCACGGTAGTCCTTGCGCGACACATCCGCGTCCTCGCGCGGCTTGACGCAGTGCACGAACCAGAACTCCTGCTCCGGGCGCTTCTCGGCCGCGTCCCTGATCTGCATGGGCAGGCGCTCGTTGCCGAACTTCTGGGCAGCCTGGCGCGCGGTCATGGGGAACTCACGGTGCACGAGGTCGACCTGGCCGTACTCGTTCTCCATGAAGAACAACTGGTCGATCGGCACCGTGCGGTAGTACAGGCTGCGGCCGAGCCGGTCGCCGATGAACATGGCCATGTTGCCGAAGGCGCCGCTATCGAAGTAGCACTCGTGCGCCTGGTTGTCGAAGTTCGCGGAGTACCGGGCGGAGAACAGAATCTTGTTGACCTCCTCCAGGTAGCCCTTGACCTCGTCGTCCTCGGCCAGGGCCGGCTGCATCGGGCGCAGGGAATGCCACTGCTGGTTTCTCGGCGTGACCAAGGAATGCATGGCCGCAGCGAAGCGGTCGAGCGCGAGCGCTGGCGCGGCATCGAAGATCTTCTCCGTGCGCCGTTCGCCCTTGGGCTCGGTGATCTTGCCCCGCTGGCGCTTGAAGTCGGCCTTGCGCGGGATGATGCGGTCGGCGATGTCCTGCCACACCTTCTCGAAGTAGACGCGCTGCTGGCGCATGCGCTCGTGTTTTTCGAGGATGTCGGTCGCGCGCGAGTCCGCCATGTCGTTCTCCGATTACTGCCCGAGCAGGGTCTTGGTGGCCACAGAGCCAGCGGCCACGCCGCCAGTGTCGCCGCCGGTCAGCACGGTGGCAGCACGCCCGCGACGCCGGCGCATCATGTCCGCGCGATCACGTTCAATTGTTGTTTGATCAACCGTTGGAGCCCTCGGCATTTCGATCGGCCGGGGCGGCGGCGGCATATCGGGCGTGGAGAAGATTCCACCCATGGGGTCACCTCATGAAAAAATTGCGTAGTCGACTTGGGCTCGTTCCTGAAGCCCTGACCCGAATTCTCGCACAGGATACGCAAAGGTCAAAGCCAGGCTGTCCGCACGGTCTGGAGACTTCACGCCGCGCCGCTTGGCGTCGTCCTTGGATTCGAGCAGCAACTCGCCGCCGCGATACTCGTACTGCAGCGCCGACAACTCGGTGGCGAGCTCGGGATCATTGGGCAGCACGGCCCCGTTCTTGAGGTATTCCCGCATGTCGCGCCACATCCGGGCGCGCAGGTTGTAGTTCTGGCCGTCGGACAAACGCAAGGACGAGTTCACGTCGACCACCACGCCGCGCGGGTAGTCGCGCCGCAGCATGTCGGCCACGCCGGCTCCGATGCCGATGGTGTCCACCGCGATCTGCGAAACCTTGCCGCCCCAGCTGGCCACCGCGTCCTTCACGCGCCCGGCCACGTCCACCACGTCGGCCTTGCCGAACACGATCTGCTGGTAGACCACCCTGCCCTGCCGGAACGTGATGCAGGTCTTGTCGTCACCGAACCGCGCCACGTCCACGCCCACCTGCAGCGGGCCGACAGCGCGCACGTCGGCGGGACCCTTGCCCATGCACGCGGTCACGATGTCGCCCGGGATAAAGGCGTTGGTCACTGACGCCGTGTAGTCGCGGTCGATCTCCTGCGCCACGATCACCGGGTCGAGCGTGGCTTTCTGGCGCTCGTACCAGGCCTGATCCTTGCGCGGGTCGTCTCGCCAGTCGAACACGAACACCGGGATGCGGCCGCTCATGCGCTTGCGATAGAACGGATTGCCCGCGCCGTTCGGGGTGCTGACGTGCAGCTTGCAGTTCGAGGTCTGCGACAGCGCCGCGTCCACCTGATCAGGTCGCTCCAGGAACGCAGCCTCGTCCACGAAGTAGATGCTGGTGCGGTTGCCGCGGCCGATGTTGTCGCCAGACTCGCCCACGATGGTGGAGCCGTTCTCGGGGTTCAGGATGCGCATCGAGGGCGCGTGCACCTTCTCGACGTAGCCCGCCGGCTGGAACTCCACCGGCAGCAAGGCGATGAACTGGCGGACCTTCCAGAACAGGCTGGACGGGTTGCCGATCTGGTCAACGTAGGTTTCTTTGCGTGAGCCAAAGCCGACCACGGTTCCAGGCTTGAACAACCACATCCACACCGACACAGCCACGCAGAGCCACGAAGCTCCCATGTCGCGCGACTTCTCGACGACCCCATCCTCTCGTCCGCGCCAACGGTCAACGATCCACAGGATGAACTCCTCCTGCTTGGGAAAGAGCAAGAACGGCACGACGGCGTCAATGCCCCGCTCTGCATTGCGAGGATCAAAGGTCATGCCGAAGTCCTGGATGAACTCAACAGGATGGTCCGCATAGAACCGCTTGACGCCATCCAGCAACGCCGGGTCAGCCCGCAGCCTTTTCAGCCGCTCGATGCGCTGGAGAAATACGCCCGAATAGTCGGGGTGCTTCCAGTCGAAGTCAGAAGGCAGAGTACTCACCGTGCACCTCGCGTGAGGCTTTGACATACGCCTCGTGCGCCAGCTCTGCTGTGTCGTAGCGGCCAAGGTGCATCTGCTTGCCATTGCTGGTGATCGATGCAAGCCACCGGCCTGACTCGCGGTCCCAGCACACACCCTGCAGCGGCGAGTGCTCGGTGCGCTTGCGCCGGCTGTTGCGCATGTTCTGCGATCGGTTCGTGTCGCGCAGGTTCGCAATGCGGTTGTCGTCCCGCTCGTGGTTGATGTGGTCGATGTCCCCAGTCGGCCACACGCCGTGCATGTAGAGCCAGGCCAGCCGATGAGCGCCAACGAGCCGCCGGTTGAAGTTGATGTATCGGTAGCCCATCTTCTGCACGTTCCCGGCGACTGTGCCGCGCCGCGCTGTGCCGCCACGGGTTTCCAGCCAGGTGAATTCTCCGGTGTCCGGGTTGTAGTGCAGCAGCGACTTCAGCAGCGCCTGATCTGATATGTTTTCCATACGTTGATTGTATCGCATCAACGTAGTTAAAACAACAACAGTCGAACTCAGCCACGGCTGGCGGCCTTCCGGCGCGCGATCTCGCGGTCGATGTACCAGCGGGCCTTGCGCAGGTCCTCCAGCGCGTCGTGCTTGAGGTCGGCGCGCCAGATGTACTTCACCGCGTTGCCAAGGCAGAAGTTCATGTGCTCGGTCACCTGGATGCACTCCACGCCGCTCGGGTGCGCGTTGTAGTGCGGCGGGTGCTCAACGGCGTCGCTCACTGCCCACCCCCGAGCAGCCGCTTGTAGGCCTCGGCAGGCTCCAACACCACGGTGGTGCTGTTCTCGGTCTTGATTGGGCCGCCATCCACGCCGGTGATTTCCTGGCGCTCGGACCAGCGCATCTGCGCCTTGGTCCACCAGATCATCGCCGTCTCAGAGCCGGACATGGCTTTCCGGAACAGGGTCTGCGCGATCTGGCCGTTGGCCTTGGCCTTGCCGGATTTCAACTCTGCCTCGAAATGAGCGCGCAAGGTGTCCACGCTGATGCCGTCCCGCACCAGCACCGCGATCTGGTCGATCGGCAGGCCGTAGCCGGACAGGGTCTCGACCTTTTTGCGCTCGTCAGCCGTGGGCACAAACGCCGGCCGGCCAGCGCCAGGACGGGCTCCGCCACGGTTATGCTTTTTTTGCATGGGTTTTTCAATCGCCATCGGACACCTTCGCGCACGCCTCACGCTCTGCAATCACAGCGCGCTGCAACTCGTCGTCTGCGCGTGCGATGCCGTCGCTGATCCAGTCCGAGAGCTTTTTGCCCTCGCGCTGCGCCTGGCGCACCCAGCGGGCTTTCGTTCCTGCTGGGGCCTTGATGACGATGGTGTCAGACTTTGCTGAGCCAAAAACGTGCCCGTTTGCGCTGACTTCAAATTGCAGAGTGGTTGCCATGATTTTGCTCCTATCAGGATTCCCGGTGCCTGAATGCGCCCCCCGAATTTCAGGGGATTAAGACGCGTTCATAGTCCTGCTCCTGCCTTCAGGCCGCGACCAGTTCGGTCACTGCGATGACTTGGCCGCGCTCATCGCGGATGGCTGTCGCACCCGTTGCCGGTGCGTAAACGTTTGGCGTGCCGGCTGGCAGTGCCGCCAGCACCATGCCACTGACGATGCACGGGCCGCCATCGGCGGGCAGGCCCTGCACGGGGCCGTATGTGTTGCGCACTACGCGCACGCCTGCCATGGTTAGGCCGGTGTCGGTGGCGATGGTGGACACGCGGGCGACGGTGCCCGATGGCGGGAGCGTGACGCGTTCGCCCGAGGGGAGTTGCAGAACGATGGCGTGGGGTGTGAGGTTTTTCATTGGTGATGCAGGTTGGGAGGGTGGTTACAGGTTTTCAACGGCGATTTCTTGACCGTCGTCGGTGAGGATCACGCCATCGATCAGGATGGCGCCGGCGGCCAGGTGTTCGTCTATCAGGCGGGCGCGGCGCACAGGCGACGGCTCTTGGCGCAGGTCGTCGGCAAACACCATCACCGACAAATTGCCGGCATGCACCTTGATCCGGCCCCACTGGCCGGAAAGTGCAAAAAGGGTGTCTGCGGCCACGCCAGCGGCGCGCAGCTCGGCGGCGATGGTTTCTGCCGTGGCCTTTACCTCGGGCGTAGCGCCCTCGAAGCCGTTCCAGCGATCGATCAGGGCGCGGACGGGTTCGGATGCCACGGCGGCATCAAATGCCGCCTTCTTGACGGCGTAAGCAGCCTCTTCGGCTGCTTTTTTTTGCGCACGGGCCTGCTCAGCCAGCTCTTTGGCCGCGTCGCGGTTGGCGCGGATTTCGGCGCGCACCACGCGCTCGGCGCGGTTCTGCGCTGCGCGCTCGGCACGCTCGGCATCCCGACGGGCCTGCGCTGCCGCCTCGCGGGCGGCTTTGTTTGCCCGCACCACCTCGCGGGCCTTGGCCACTTCGGCGTCGGTGGCGGTCTCGCCCGCATTCAGACAGGCCGCCAGGAGACGATTGCTCATGTCAACGGCGGACACTTCGCCGCCGAAAATGCCGCGAAGAAGCGCGGCATCCAGGCCGCTGTTGTTGCTGGCCCACGTGACCAGCTCTTCGCCCTGCCGGGCCTTTGCCCAGTCACGGGCCTTCACCGCCATCGCGGTGAACAGGATCGCGCCTTTGAGCACCAGCGCCCACTGGGCGCGGCGCTCGGCTTGCAGGCCGGCGCTGGCGGGCGCCGGGTCGATCATCACGGCCCGGTCGGGGCCGAATGGGTTGACCTCTGGGGCCTGGAGATGCGAGAAATTCATGTCTAAATTCTCCGATGCCGCCCCGCTTTTCGCGGTTTTGGCAAGCTTGCCCGGTGCCGCCGGGGCGGTGGTGCGAATCGCACTCCAAGGCCCGGCACACCGGGCTATGGGGTGGGATCAGACGACCTCGTATCCGGCGATCACCCAGTCCACATTACTGAGGTCGTCGCCGGCTTCTTCAATCTCTTCCTGGCTGGTGTAGTAGTAGGCAACAACAGTGCAGGGAAAGCCGTCTTTGTCTGTGGCCGATGCTCTGGCGGACCACTCGATCAGATCGTCTCCTTGGCAGGCTCCGTTGTAACCAACTCGGTTGGTCGGCTCGCAATTTGCTGCATCGGCTCTTGCCACAGCGGCCTCGCCGACGATGGCGACTGCTTCTGCGCGTTTGAGATTGCCTTTTTGCATGATTTTGCTCCTATCAGGATTCCCGGTGCCGCCGGGGCGGTGGACTGCTTGCTTGCTGTCCATGGGTCGTATTATGCCACGTAAAAGCGTGGCGTAAAGCCTGCGCAACAAAAAAACCTAGGTATTTTCCCTTACCGACTTCATGGCATCAAGGCACGCGCCGCGGGACAGCATGTGCCGCCTGAGTTCAGTGTAGCCCCATCCGGGTCTAGGTGGGTCACGCCGGACATCAGCGGCCAGGTCGCCGATGCGGTTGTTGCGCCGGTAGGCCGGAAGCCAACCCGAAAAACTTGGCACAGGTGGCACAGGTGGCACAGGATGTTTTTGCATTACAGCCAGTTCTTTTCCTGCGCGTGTGTGTGGATATGTGTGTATGTTTGTTTTATCCTGTGCCATCTTGTGCCAATCCTAAAAACTCAATGAAATCAACGGGTTAGTGATGTTTAAATTCTGTGCCAAACTTGTGCCGGCACAGGTTTTATTCTGTGCCAATCAGTATGGGGACTCGTTTTGCTCCCAACCATGTTGCAACCGCAGGCCGGTGTATAGGTTCAATCTTGTGCCAGAGGAAGCCGTGGCACCGAATGATCCTGTGCCACTGGCACGTGGTTGAGCGCGTCTGACGCCGGGAAATGCGGCAGAAAGCTGGCGGCCAAAGCTGATTTTTGTACCAGCATGATCGCGCCCCTGATCCTCACACCACTTGCGCCAAGCCTTGAACAGGTCGTCGCGGTCGCATTGGTACGTCTCGCCGAGAAGGCAGTAATCCTCCACAAACGAGCGGATCGGGCTGGTCTGGTCGACCAGATCGGCTGCGATTTCGTCGGCAGACTTTGGCCGCTGCAGATAGCCACGGAACTGCAGGCGCTGCAGGCCGTCGAGCGCCCACAAAACGATGCCTGGAAGCTCCTTGAGCAGCCTGGAGGTCAGGCCATGATCCTCCCGGCCCAAGAACGACTGGTTGAACCTGAAGGGCAAAAAACGATTCGCCAGCGCGGCGGATGCATCTGAAAAGGCGGGGAGCTCGTTCGAGGCCAAAACAAACCGGGTGGGCAGCTTTCCGGTCCAGGCCGCGATGTTCTTGCGGTCGATCGACAGGGCATCCTCGCCGGAAATGCGCAGCAGGTTTTCCACGATGGGCTGCTGGTCGGCGCGGCCAGACAGGCGGGCGTCGGAAATCATGGCAAGGCGCTTGCCGATCAGAGGCTGCAGGCCGAACTGGGTTCCCAGGCTCGCAAGCGATGGGCTAACGCGGTTGTGGGAGCCCACCAAGGCCTCCAGCACGCGCAGGATGGTGCCCTTGCCGCAACGCGGCGGCCCGATGAGCATGAACATCTTCTGCTGGCTGGTGTCGTCGGTCAGCAGGTAGCCAAACATCTCGGCCAAGGCCTCGATCGACTCCGTGTCGTCCGGCCACAGCGAGTGCAGGAATCGCAGCCACTCGGTCGGTTCTGAGGCCAGCGGGGTGTAGTCGAAGTCCAGCGCGTTCGTGACGAACAGCCGATCGGTGGCCGGCATGATGGTGCGCGTGGGCCAGTGCAGAAACCCGTTGCGGAATGCGATGATCTCGTGCGCCGGGAAATCGCCGTCGTTCTGCTCAATCCAGACCTGCGGCTCTGGCAGATCGGTGTAGCAGACAGCCCGCAAGGCGTGGGCAACATCGTTGACAAGGTTGGTCTTAGGGTTGAACCCAACGATCTCGCGGTCGCCGTGCTTGTTCTCCTTGATCGTCACACAAGAGGCCATGAAGTGGTACAGGCGCTGCTCGATGTAGACGCGATCACGGATCGCATAACGGGTGCCGTCCCAGCTGTAGAACTCGCCGCGCCAGTGAATGATGCGGCCACCCTCCGGCAGCGTGTCGTGAAACAGCTCTGCGGTTTTCATGGGCGTGGATGAAAAAATCATCCGCTCATCGTCCGGCAAAGATGCCCCAGCGACCGCGGGAGACAGCCCGGCCCCAGGGCTTGCGGGGTTGTTCGCCACTGGGGCGGCCGGAGCCTCCGACGGCTGGACACTCGCCGCATTGTCCTCCTCGATGGTATCACCGCCGCCGTCCGGGGTGGGCGGTTCCGGTGTGATGGGTTCCGCCGCGTCGATGCACAGGCGCACCGCCTCCAGCCCCTCGGCCGCGTGCAGGTCGTTGAAGTCCGTGCCATCGCCGCGGTCGTCGAGCCAGCGCGGGATCGCCACCAGCGCACGGATGGCCCTCGCCGCATGGGCAGCGGTCACGCCAGGGTTACCATCGGTGCGGAAATCGTCATCGGCGGCCAGCACCAGCGTGGCCTCGGGCAGCGCCGCGCGGATCTTGGTGGCCACGGCCTGCAGGTTGCCAGCCGAGAACGCCACGACCACGCAGTAGCCGGTGGCCAGGTGGATCGACACGCCGGTCGCGTAACCCTCGCAGATCACCACCCAGCCGGTGCGTGACGGTTTACCCAGTGTGGTGTAGGCCCCGCCGGCAGGGGTGCCGGTCAGGAACTTGCGGCTGCCATCGGCCTGGATGACCTGCAGGCCCACCAGAGCACCAGGCCCGTGCCGCATGGGCACCAGCAGCTGGTCGCGCACGACGCGGGCGCCGATGCCGGGGATCTGCTTGCGAGCCAGGTAAGGGTGAGCCCGGTCAGGGGTGGCGGCCTCCCAAAGTTTCGCGGCCTTGGCGGCGGCCTGCTCGGCAGCAGCGGCACGCTCGGCCTGCTCGGCGGCCAGACGGGCGGCGCGCTCCTCGGCCAGGCGCTTGAGTTCCTCGGGGTCGATGGGCTTGCGGTCCTGGGCGGTGGGTTTGTAGCCGCCCTCCTTGGCCAGAGCGACCAGCGCACCGATGGTGGCCCTGGCGCCGGTTCCTCCCTTGCAGGATTTCCAGACGTCGCGGGCGTCCTTGGTGTTGTAGTTGGGAGCGCCCTGGCTCCACTGATCCCAGATGTCAAAGGCCACGTCGCCGAACTCGTCGCGCAGCACGTAGGCCATCTTGACCCAGACATCGCGGCTCTCGACGCCGCGCACGAACGACAGCATGCGCTCAGCCGTCTCCAGAGAGATGGGGTCGCGGTTCATTTTTGTGTGCTGGTGAAGTTCAGTCGAATAGCCCGGTCACGAGCCTCCATGACAGCCGCCAAGGCCACAACATCAGCGGCGGAAAATTCGCGCACGCGCAGCTCCAGAAGCATGCGCTTGGCGATGTCGACGTACTCGTAGACGGTGTGCGCTACCTCGGGATGCAGACCGCCATTCTCAGCAACAGCCTCACGCATGCGCGTCTTGAACGGCATGGAACCAGGGGAAATATCGTCATTTGACATACGGACCTCACAGACTAACGGGTTGATGGAGACTCAATAATACACCAACTTGATGAGAAAATCGCAACACTCAACGCAGCGCATGCGATATTCTCTGACCGATCCACCGCACCACAGGCACGGCCCACGAATTGCCCAGGGCCTTGTAGCGCGTGCCGTCGGGGCACTCGCT
>VFQS010001076.1_pt1 | contig 26492 bp, 28 predicted proteins | sample 3512361 | NCBI WGS metagenome assembly VFQS01 (sample SAMN10412375, study PRJNA504923) | tailings metagenome | isolation source: Relicate 1 Philex TSF3 active mining | place: Philippines
ACAAGGCCACTCCCCGTCAGGGCGGTGGTGGTGGCGGCGGTGGCGGTGGCCGCGGCGGTTATGGCGGTGGCGGCGGTGGTCGCGGCGGCTATGGCGGCGGTGGCGGCGGCTACGGCGGTGGCGGCGGCTACGGCGGTGGCGGCGGTGACCGGGGTGGTTACGGCGGCGGCGGCGGCGGCTACGACGGTGGTGGTGGCAATCGCTGGTGATCCAGCCCTCCGCTGAGCCTCGTGCTCAGCGGAAAGCCCCGGGGTTCTGCCTTGCTAGCAGGCCCCGGGGCTTTTTGATGGCCTGATGGCCGCGGTGACTCAACCGTCGATCAGGCGATCGCTTCGCTGGTGTCGAGCTCGATCAGATCGTGGAGCTGATCACGCTGCCATTCGCGGCAACGCACCTCGGTAACGGGATGGGTGGGCTGGAGTTCCCCTTCACGGGGTTCAGGCAAGGCATTGCGCAGGCTGCGGCGGCGCAATTTCGCAGTCCAGCGATGGAAGCGATGGAAGTCTCGGGTCCGTGTCATGAACACCTCCTGGTGGTGACACCACCGGTCTAACGCCGGCGCACCCCACCGCAAGGTTCAGCTGCAACAGATTCACAGACCCATCGCAGGGCAGCCCTAGCGCGAAGGCCTGGCCTTGAATGCAGCGATGGCTTCTCCTCAACCGCCCCTGCAGCGCCTGCTGCGCAGCCTGCGCCCCCATCGCCGCCTGGTGTGGCTGGCGGCCAGCTGCTCGGTGCTCAACAAGCTGTTCGATCTGGCACCACCGGTGCTGATCGGCCTGGCGGTGGATGTGGTGGTGCAGCAGAACACCTCCTGGCTGGCGGCCTTCGGGATCACCTCCGTGCCCGGGCAACTGGGGGTGCTGGCCGCGCTCTCCTTTGTGATCTGGAGCGCCGAATCGCTGTTCGAGTACCTCTACGCCCTGCTCTGGCGCAACCTGGCGCAAACGGTGCAACACGAGCTGCGGCTGGAGGCCTACAGCCATCTGCAACAGCTGGAGATGGGCTTCTTTGAAGCCAGCAGCAGCGGCCGCCTTCTCGCGATCCTGAACGACGACATCAACCAACTCGAGCGCTTTCTCGATCACGGCGCCAACGAGATCCTGCAGCTGATCACCACCGTGCTGGCCGTGGGCGGCGCCATGGTGTGGCTCTCACCCACGGTGGCGGGGGTTTCGTTCATCCCGATCCCACTGATCCTGTGGGGATCGCTGAACTTCCAGAAGCGTCTGCAGCCGCGCTACCGGGAGGTGCGCGAGCGGGCCGGTGATCTCGCCAGCCGCCTCGCCAACAACCTAGGCGGCATGCTCACGATCAAGAGCTACGCCGCTGAGCCATGGGAGAACCAACGGCTCGCCGAGCAGAGCCAGGCCTACCGGATCAGCAACGCCAAGGCGATCCGCTTCTCGGCTGCCTTCATCCCCCTGATCCGCTTCGCGATTCTGTTTGCCTTCCTGGCGATCCTGGTGATCGGCGGGCTGCAGGCCTGGAGCGGCACCATCGCCGTGGGCACCTATTCCTTCCTGGTGTTCATCACCCAGCGGTTGCTGTGGCCGCTCACCAGCCTCGGCCGCACCCTCGACGACTACCAGCGCGCCATGGCCTCCAGCCAGCGGGTGCTGGATCTGATCGACACCCCCATCGCCATCCCCAGCGGGGATCGCCGTCTACCCCTCCACCAAGTTCGCGGCGCCCTGCGCTTCCGAGGCGTGGATTTCGCCTACAGCGGCCGCGAACCACTCCTGCAGCACTTCAACCTGGAGGTGCCCGCCGGCAGCACCATCGGCATCGTGGGCGCCACCGGCTCGGGCAAGAGCACGATCGTGAAACTGCTATTGCGGCTCTATGAGCTGCAGGGCGGCGAAATCCTGCTCGATGGCATTCCGATCCACCAACTGCAACTCGCCGACCTGCGCCGTGCCATCGGTCTGGTGAGCCAGGAGGTGTTTCTGTTCCACGGCACCGTGGCCGAAAACATCGCCTACGGCAGCTTCGAGGCAGCCCGCGCTGCAATCGAACGGGCCGCCGAACTGGCCGAAGCAGCCCGCTTCATCGAGGCCCTGCCCCAGGGCTACGACACAGTTGTGGGGGAGAGGGGTCAGCGCCTCTCCGGCGGCCAGCGCCAGCGCATTGCCCTGGCCCGCGCCATCCTCAAGAACCCGCCGGTGCTGATCTTGGATGAGGCCACAGCAGCGGTCGACAACGAAACGGAAGCGGCGATCCAGCGCTCCCTCGATCTGATCACGGCCGAACGCACCACAGTGGTGATCGCCCACCGCCTGTCCACCGTGCGCCACGCCAATCAGATCGTGGTGATGGAGCAGGGCCGGATCGTGGAGCGAGGCAGTCACGACGAACTGATCGCCGCCGGCGGGGTCTACGTGAACCTCTGGCGGGTGCAGGCAGGGCTGCGCGCGGATGAAGCCCTACGCCTCTGAGACAGACCAGAAACTGACCGCCGGTTATGCAACGTTGAAGGGTTGGTCAAGAGGCGTGAAATAAGTTGTGAGAATGAAGAGTCCAGGCCTGAAGAGCATCGGCATGCGCCCCCGCGATGAGCGCGGCCCGATCCTGATGGCCATTGCCGTGGGACTGGGCGGCGGTCTGCTGCTGGCGGCACCGCTCAGCCAACTGTTGGATGGGCCTCCCGCGGGCAGCAATCACCAGGTGGTGAATCCGTTCAGCAGCTGGACAGGCATGGGCGAGAAGGAAGTGGTGATCCTCGGCACCGATGTGGGCGGCGGCAACACCGATGTGATGTACACGCTGCGGGTGGACAACGGCGTGACCAAGCTCACCCAGGTGCCGCGCGACACCTACATCGACTCCAGCCGCTTCGGCGCGCTCAAGGCCAACGCCCTTTACGCCTTCGGCGGCCCGGATGCGGTGAAGCAGGAGCTCTCCAAACACCTGGGCCGGCCGGTGCAGCACCACATCCTCGTGAACCTTTCGGTGATCCGCCGCCTCGGCGATGCCCTCGGCGGCCTCGAGGTGGATGTGCCCAAGAGGATGTACTACAACGACAACACCCAGGGCCTGCACATCGATCTGCAGCCCGGCCGCCAGGTGCTGCGCGGCCGCGACATCGAGGGCTTCCTGCGCTTCCGCCACGACGAACTCGGCGACATCGGCCGCCTCGATCGCCAGAAGCTGCTGCTCAAAGCTCTCTTCGATCAACTGACGAAGCCGGAGAGCCTCGTGCGCCTTCCCTCCCTGCTGGCGGCGGCCGGGAAAGACATGAAAACCGACCTGGGCCCGATGGAGATCGGTGGCCTGATTACCGCAATGGGCGGAACCAAACTCGATGCAGAGCGCCTGGGCGGCCGGCCATTCATGCGCGATGGCATCAGCTACTGGGAAGCCGAGTGGCCCAAACCGAGCACTGACCCTGCAACCTCCGATGCCACTGCCGGCACCACCCCCGACCGCTACGGCTCCGTGTTCTGATCGAGCAGAGCCTCCTGCTCAGCGCGATAGGCCGCAGGCACCGCCACCAGAAACAGCCACCACCACAGCAACACGCCAGCCGCCAGGGGTGCACTGATCCACCAGCGCTGCAGCAACCACCAGCTGCCACCCACCACCACAACCCCGGTGAGCAGGATCGACCAGGGCTGACACCACCAGGGTTTCTGGCTCCAGAGGCTCTCAGCCATGGGGATGTCCGGAACGGGAGAGCACGAGCAGCGCCAGCAACAGAGCCACCAGGGCCATCAACGGGCTGGCGGCGGCCACCGTGACCCCCAGCGCCGCCGTGAACCAGATCGAGGCAGCGCTGGTGAGGCCATGCACCTGGGGGGTGGGGTCGTCGTGGCCATTGCCGCGGCGATCCACCAGGATCTCGCCGGCACCCAGGAAGCCCACACCGGTGGCCACCCCCTGAATCACGCGGCTGCGGGCTTCCAGATCCGGCCCCGCTGCCAGCACCATCAGGCAGGCGCTCAACCCCACCAGCACGTGCATACGCAGACGGCTGGGCTGGGGATGGCGGAAGTGCTGAGCGCGGTTCACCCCCACCGCCATGCCGCAGAGCACCGCCAGGCCGAGGCGCAGCAACACCTCCAGATCGGGAGATACGGCAGGGATCCAGCTCATGACAACCCGGCATTCCCCCAGGAGCAGCCATAAGCTCCTGGCGAGCGCTCGGTGCCGCGGCCAGTGTCGAAGCAGTTGCTGCGCAACAGCCTCAAACTTGCGGTTGCTGTCTTTGTCACGGCCACCATCGCGGTGTGGACAGAGCGCATCGAGTTTGTCTGGTACCCGGTGCTCGCCGCCATCATCGTTGTAGACGACAACGATGATCAGACCATCAGCGCCGCCAGCGCCCGCATCCTGGGCACGGTGATGGGTGGCCTGATCACCTTCTTGGTGCACACCATCCTCTCGGGCTGGATGGGGGTGCTGGTGTCACTGGTGCTGATGATCCCGATCCTGCAGGCCCTGGGCTGGCAGAGCGCCCTGGGCACAGCCGGGATCACCAGCATCATGTTTTTGATGATCCCGCACCACGTGGCTCTCAACTGGAACTACGTGTTCAACCGCGCGCTCGACACGGTGGTGGGCTGCGTGGTGGCAATCCTGGTGGGGCTGCTGTTCTGGCCGCGCGACAGCTACCGGGAGCTGAACGCCGCCGATCAACGCCTGCGCAGCGCCCTGCTCAGCCAGCTGCAGCACTACAACGCCTGGCTCCGGGATCGACAGCAACGGCCGATGCCCCTCAACCCCGCCCCGCTCACCACCGATCTGGTGCGGATGGAACAGCTGGTGGGGCGTGAACGCAGTGGTCCCCGTCATCGGCTGCTGCGCCGCCTGCAATGGGAGCAGCGGCTACGGCTCTGGCAGCTCACGCAGTTCCACTGGATCTCCTGGGAGCGGCTGCTGCAGAGCCTTCCGGAGCACAAGGCGCAGCAGGCCGAGTTGATCCGCCACGCGGTTGAGGCCCTGCAACAACAATTGGCCGCCACTCCCGCCCCCACGCCCCAACGCCACACCAGACCCTGGCAACAGCTAGCCGCACAGCAGCAACTACCCCTGCTCCCCCTCCTCGCCCTGGCGGAGGAACTGCGGCCTCTGCATGCCTGCCTCGGGGGCCTGAATCGCTTGGCGCCGCAGTGAGCAACCGCAACGCCCTGCGCACAGCGCTCACGGCTGGGCTCGGCAACGGCTTCGCCAGCATCACCGGCCTGGCCGATGGTCAGTACGTGGCCCTGGCGGTGCTCTCCGTCTCGAGCGGCACCTACGGCGGTGCGATCGAGCTGGGGCGGCAACGGCTCCTGGGCACGGTGCTCGGCTCGATCCTGCTGTTGATCGGCTACGAGTGCCTCAAGACCCTGCCGCTGGCCGTGGGCCTGGCGATCACGCTCGGCTGCCTGCGGCTGCTGGGTGGCGCCTTGGGCCTGAAGGTGGGCTACAAGGTGGGCGGCATGATCGTGGTGATGGGCTGGCTGGTGCATGAGGGCAGCCTCGGCAGCTGGATCCCGCTGCGCTTCTTCTGGACCGTTCTGGGCGTGTTGCTGACGCTGCTCAGCCTGCGTTTGTTCTGGCCAGCGCGGGGCATCAGCCTCTGCTTCAACCGCTATGCAGATCTCTTCGGCGAGCTGCACCACACCTATCTGCACCTGGCGGAGCGCCTCAACCCGAGCCTGGCAACCGCACCCCCCAGCCCGGGGAGCTACCGCCAGCTGCGCGCCATCCTGCAGGCCGCCCGCAGCCAAAAGCCGGCTCTCCTTCAGGAACTCGGCAGTCAACCGAACCGTCACCCGACCTGCTTGCTCTTGAACAGCCTCGATGCCACCGCCTCACGCCTGGTGACGATGGTGGGTGGCATGGAGCGGGCCGTGCCCACCCTGCGCGATCCACAACTGGTGGCACGCCTGCATCTGGCCGAGGCCGAGCTGCTCGCCTGCATGGCACAGCAACTGAGGCTGTGGGAGCAGCAGTTGCGCCAGCCGCGCGGCTTCCTTCATCCACCGCTGCAAGGGCTGCAATGTCCGCAAAGCTGGCTGGATCTGGGGCGCGAACTCAACGATCCAGTGGTGAATTCCGCTTCCCTGGAGCGTCTGGAGCGGATCGCCACCCGCTTGCTGCTCTGCCGGCAGGCCGAACAGGCCATCCGCGATGGCGAAGCGAGCTGGCAGGCGATCATGGCCCGGAGCTGATCAGTCCATGACGGTCGCCCGGGAACTGCTGATTCAGCGGCACAACTACTACCGCTGGCTGCTGGTGGTGGAAGTGCTGGCCCTGATTGGCTTACGGCCCCTGCAGCAAGCCCCGCAGCTCGTGAGCCTGGTGTATCTCACCATCGGCGGCGTGGGTGTGTTGATGGATTCACCGCTACTCCCCCACAACCGGCTGACGCCGCATCTCAAGAGCTCGTTGCTGGCTCCAAAGGACCATCAGCGCCTGCAACGGGCCATGCGGCGGCGGCGCTGGCTGGAAACCGGATGGCTGATCGCCGCGGCCGTGGAGCTGCTGTGGCAAGCCTCCCTGTTGGTGGCGCCGATGGTGGCCGTGCAGCTGAGTGTGGTGCACGTCTTGGTGTGGACAGGCCTGATGCTCTACGTGCTCTGGGCCCTCACCACTGCCCTGGCAGAAGAACCGGTGTTCAATGGCGCCCTCTTGATGGGGGCCGCCGCCGGCTATCTGCTGATCGGTTTTACGGGTGGGATCGTGCTCAATTCCCTGCTGGTGCTGGATCCCCAGGCGTTCAATCTGAGCACCACTGTTTCCAGCAACTGGCCGGTGGCGATCGCCCACGCCCCGCAGATGCTCGGTGCCGCCTTCGGTAGCCTCACCACCCTGGGCAGCCCGGTGTTCAGCAACACCAGCCTCACCAGCGTGAGTGCCAGCGTGGGCATCACGATCGTGGGGCAGTTGTATGTAGCGATCCTGATCGCCGGTGTACTGGGCAAGCCCAGACAGATCGCTGCCGTCCGCAAGGCTGCACACCCACGCCTGCGAAGCCAGACGTCATCCCCCAGACTGCGGCGCATCAGGCGCTGATCCGCATCACCGTGGCCCTGCGAAAGCCCATCGTGATGCTCGCTGCCCTGCTGAGCTCACCGGCGATGGCGGCACCGCTGGCGCCAAGCCCTTCCTCCATCGCTGTTCCCGCACCGCTCAGCAGCGCGGCAGACACCGAGCTTCTGGAGCGCAGCTGGCGCCAACTCGATGCCGAACTGAAAGCCCTCGATCAGCTGTTGCCGGCAGAACCGGAACCTCCGGTGCGAGATGTGCTGAGCACACCGGAGCTTCCGTCCAATCTGCTGCGCGCCAATCAACCCGCCAAGGGCCCGATCCAACCGGAGCAAACCACCCCAGCTCCGCCCCTCGACCTGCCCACCCCCCAGCAGCTGGAGCAGGCGGGCGTGGCCAGCCTCAGCCTCGAGCAGTCCCTGGCCATAGCCTTTGCAGGCAGCGCCAGCCTGCAGGCCCAGCGTGAACAGGTGGCCGCCGCCCTGGCCACGTTCCAGGCGGCAATGGGCACCTACTGGCCCACGATCAGCGCCTTTGCCGCCGGGGGCTACAGCCGCAGCCGCAGCACCGAAACATCGCTCTCCCCGAACGACACGCTCGGCTTCGGCCCGCTCTTCTCAAAGAGCGGCCTCCTCACCCCGAGCCCGACCCCCCCGGGCTACGCACCCACCGCAGGACCCTTCTATGTGCCCGAAGGCGGCTGGGTGAAAGCCTCCTCCGGTAGCAGCGACGCCGAGGGCGGCCTGCAACTCAACTACGCCCTGCTCGATTTCGCCCGCACACCCAACGTGCGCTCGGCCCGCGCCAGCCTCGAGCAGCAGCGCAACACCTACGCCAATCAGCTGCGCTCCCTCCAGCTCCAGGTGAGCGAGGCCTATTACCAGCTGCAGCAGCAGGAGCAGTTGGTGCGCGTGTACGACGCCAACGTGCGCAACGACCTGGTGATCCTGCAGGACAGCCTCGACCTCAAGCAGGCCGGCCTGGTGCCACGGCTGGATGTGCTGCGGCGCCGGGCGATCCAGGCCTCCGACGAAGAAACCCTGATCCAGGCCATGGCCGATCGGGCAGTGGCCCAGCGCAAACTGGCTGTGCTGCTCAACCTGCCGCCACAGGTCACCCCCAGCGCCAGCGATCCGATCGTCGTGCAGCCCCGCTGGCCCCTGGATCTCGAAGCCAGCCTCCTGGCCGCCTACCGCGGCAACCCCGAATTGGAGGCGATCCTCGCCACCCGCCAGGCCCTGGCCCAACAAAAGCAGGCCACGGCCGCCGGTTTGCTGCCCAAGCTCTCGCTGTTCGCCAACGCCGGCGGCACCAGCAACCTCTCCAGCCTCGGCAATTTCGAGATTGGCGGGGGCGGCTGCTGCGGTTCCACGGCCCTGCCGCTCACCTCCACCAACGGCTGGGATTGGTCGGTGGGCCTCACGATGAGCTGGCTGCTGTTCGATGCCGGCACCACCGCAGGCCAGGCCCGCGCCTTCGCCAAACGGGAAGCAGCCGCCGCGCAGCAATACGCCGCCACCCGCAACGACATCCGCCTGCGGTTGGAGCAGGCTTTCTTCAACCACGAGGCCAGCCTGGCCAAGCTCAGCTCCGCCCGCCGCGGTGTGGCCGCGGCCCTGGAGGCCTTCCGCGATGTTCGCCTGCGTTACCTCACCGGCCTCTCGAGCGAACTGGATGTGTCGATCACCCAAGACCGCCTGATCAACAGCCTGGTGCAACGCCTCAACGCCACGGTGGGCGTGAACGTCACCTACGCCCAGTTGCTGCGGGAGTTATTGCCGATGCCGCGGGATCCCAGCCAGCCAATTGCCCCCCAACTGCAGCTGCAGGTGTCCTCAACACCAGCGCCCTGAGCGGAGCCTTCGCCATGGCCAGCGCCTTGCCGCCCCTTAGCCCGCTCTTGCGCAACAGCCTGCGCACCTGGCTGGCAGCCACGCTCACGATCGGAATCATGCTCTGGTCGGGCCGCAGCAACGTGATGATGCTTGGCCTGTTGATGGCGGTGCTGTTCATCAACGACAACGAGCTCACGCCGCTGCGCAGCGTTGGGCAGCTGGTGGGTGGGGCCTTGATCGGCATTCTCACAGCCATCGTGCTGCGGGAATTCACCAACAGCTGGCTGGTCACCGCCATCGGCCTGCTGGTCACAGGCTGCCTGGTGCGTGGGCTCGGCCTGGTGAAAGGCGTGGGCATGGGCTACATGGGCTGCTGGTCGCTGGAGGTGGTGGGCGCCGGCAAAACCTTCAACTGGGCCCTGATCTTCAATCTCGCGTTCACGGTGGTGGTGGGAATCGCCATGGCGCAGCTGGCCACCTGGGCGTTCTGGCCGCGCCGCCCCCTCCAGCAGTGGCCGGCCCTGGAAGCGGGCATCGTTGCGCAGCTCAGCGATCAGATCCAGCGGATGCGCGCGTGGCTGGAGCTGGGCGGCGAGCCTCCGGCGCCGCTGCGCTCGCAAACGCTGCTCCCGCAGATCCTCACGCTGCAGCAGCTACGGGATCAGCGCCAGGGCACCCAAACACCCAAGCCTGTGCGCCAGCAGAGCTCACGCTGGGCCCAGAGCGGCAGTATCTGGCGCCAACTCCTGCGCCAGTGGCTGCTCCTGGAACCGCTGCTGCTGCAACTGCCGGCGCCGCTTGAGGCCGGAAGCCTCGTGCAGCGCAGCCTGAGCAACCTCAGCTTCGGCCTGGATTCACCACCCCCTGGCGCAGCGGCTGAGCCATCCATCAACGCCTGGTTGCAGGAGGCCCGGCGCATCAACGCCGCAACGCCCCTGATCCTCGCCATCGCGCAACAGCTGCAGCAACTGGAAGCACTGCTGCGCAGCCGCGCCCTGGTGCAGCGGGCGATCGAGCGGCAATCGCGCACCACACCATGAGCAGCCCTGCCCTGCGCGACAACCTGCGGCTGGCCCTCACCGTGGCCGTGGTGAATGGGTTCGCCACGATGACCGGCCTGGCGTTCGCGATCTATGCCTCCCTGGCGGTGCTGAGCGTGACGGTGGGCAACTACGGCAACACGCTCGAACTAGGCCGCCAACGCCTGATCGGCACCACCATCGGAGCGATTGTGGTGTTCTTCGGCTACCACGCCTGGGGGAATCTGCCGGTGCTTGTCGCCCTGCCGCTGGCCTTGCTGCTGGCACGGCTGATCGCCGGCTCGCTTCGGCTCACGGTGGGCTACACGGTGTGCTGCTTCGTGGTGATCATGGGCTGGCTGCTGCATGAGCAACAGCTCGACAGCTGGATTCCCTTGCGGCTCTTCTGGACCGCCTTCGGAATCATCATGGCGCTGCTCAGCCTGCGACTGTTCTGGCCATCACGGGCCCGCAGCCAACAGCGCCAGGGGCTGTTGCAGCTGCTGGTCGATCTTGGCGAAACCCTGCAGAGCACCCTGCAGCAAGCACCTCAACCCGAACGACGCTGCGCCCTCACCCTGCGCCTGCGCCAACTGCGCACCAGCCTGCTCGGGCTGCGCGATCAGCGCCTGAATGCCCTGCGCGAACTCGGACCCCTGGCGCAGCAACACCCGGTGGCGCAGATGTGGGAGTTACTCGATCACGCCTGTGAAGCGCTGATCCTCGACCTCGATGAACTTCGGCGACTGCCCGATCCCCAGTGGCAAGCCTGGGGGCTGGAGCCGCAGCACAGCGCCGCCCATGCGTACGCCACCGCCGTGGCCAAGCGACTGCTGGGCTGGCAAACCGTGCTGCGGCGTTCCCTGGAACTGCAGCACCCACCGGAAGAGCCCCGGCCCCAACTGCCGTTAGACACGCTGCACTCCCCACAGGCTGAGGCCTCCTTCGCCCAACTGACGCCGCAGCAACTGCAGATCGTGGCCAACCGCTTGGTGTTTCTCACCCGCATCGACCACGTCGTGGAGAGCACGGAGCGGCGCTGGCGGGCGTTGGTGCGCTGAGCCCTCAGCCCCCCGGCCGCGACGACCACCAGCGCTCGATCCGATACAACAACACCACCACCAGCACCACCAACCAGAACCACAGCTCAGGCGGGTTGGCGTTGAACAGGATCAGCAGCAACACCACCTCACTCACCAGCCAGGGCAGCTCCTGACGCAGCAGCTGATTGCGGATCGAAGGGAAGCGGGGGGTCATTGGAGGGTGCTGGGCTGACGCAGGAAGGGCAGGTTCCAGCGCAGGTCGATGCCGGGGGTGCGGTAACCACCGGTGAGGGAACGCAGTCCAGGGATCACGTAGGTGATCGGAGAGCGCCATTCCACGTAGGCGTGGGTGGCGATGGTGAGGCCTTCGCGGATCGGGAACACACCGCTGCCGCCGGAGAGGGTCCAGCTGTAGCCATCCACGCTGCTCGGATCGTGCTCGAGCTCGATCTCGCTGCGCATCACCGGGCCGTTTTTGGTGAGCTCCTGGGCCAGCTGCGGGTTACCGATGGTGGTGGAGATGTCGTCTTCGGTGGCGGGGAGCGTCAGCACCTGATTCACCTTGCCCACGATGCCGCCGAAGCGGCCGCGCTGGTTCCACAGCGGCACCACCTCCACCGGCAACCCCAGAGGCAGGCGGCGGGCATCAGCCGGCGAGAAATAGGCCACAGCCTTGAGCGGGCGGTCCTTGCTGTTCGGTTGCTCCGGCCGGCCGATCGTGCCCAGGCGCTGGCCGGTGCTCACGGTTTGTCCGGGAATTACCTGCAGATCGAGCACGGTGCCATCGCGCTCGGCATGCACTTTGCCGTCGTAAGAGATCTTGGCCTCAGTCACCTCGATCTGCCGTTTGAGATCGTCGATCTGATAGCGGCGCTGAAGGGCCTGGGTTTCGATGTTGAGCTTCACCTGCTGGTAGCTCGTCACCACATTGCGCTCGTTGATCTTCACGTCATCGAGGTTCACGCTGGTGCTGGTGAACCCTTGCTCGGCCGACACCACCTCCGACGAGAGCGGCGCCACCACCTCCCGCTTCGCCAACCATTCCAGGTTGCGCAATTTGCTCGAATACGTCGACTGAAGTTCGCCATAGCGCTGGCGATCGTCGGAGTATTTGGCCAGGGCGGTATCGAGGGCCCGCTTCTCGGTGAGAAGGCGCTGAGCATCGCGGTAGTCGAGCTTCTCGTTGTGGCGCTCGAGCTGGCGCAGGTTGCCGCGTTGCTGCTCCAGTTGCCGTTCGAGCACCGGCAGATAGAGCTGCATCAACACCTGGCCCTTCTTCACCTTCTGCCCCACCCGCACGTAAACCTCACGCACCTGGCCGCCGGAGCGGGCATTGAGGATGCCGGCGTTGTCGGGATAGATGAGCACACCGGTGCCCTTCACCTCAGTGGGCACTGGCCAGATCAGCGCCCACAGCACCACTGAACCGGTGACGCCCGCCAGACACACACCCACCTGGTTGTGGTCGCTCAGCCCTTGCCAGCGCTCACGCAGCTGCTGCACACGCCGTCGGTACCAAGGCGCATCAGCGGTGGGGGAAGCCTGGGTCATGGCGCCCAGCTTGCAGGAATCAATGGCCGCTGTCAGCCCCCTGCGGCCACACCCCCAGCTGTTGCAACTGGCGCTGCGCCTGCGCTGCCCGGTGGTGGGGGCCCGCCAGGCGCTGGGCGAGCAAAGGGGCGAGCACGGGCACCTGGGCGAAGCCACCGCTGAAGCCGGTGAATAGCCAGAGCCCCGATGCATCCACCACCGGCCCCACCAGCGGTGCACCGCTGCTGCTGAAGGCCACCGCGGCCTGCCTGAGCACAGGCATGGGGCAGCGGATCGTCCCATCAAGGGTCCACGCGGTGCGTGCCGCCAGCTCCTCGCGCAACTGCTGCTCACAGCGATCTGCCGCCGGTAGACCAGCCGTATCCGCCCCCTGGGCCGCAATCCAGGTGTGCTGGCCCACCAGAGCGCCGCAGCCCCAGGGGACCAAGCCTGGATCCACCACCCAGTCGCTCTGCTCCAGGCTCGCGGCGCGGCGCTCGAGGGCCAACCGGGCAAACCCCTGAGGTAGCCAGGCGGCCGGGCGCCCCAGGGCAGCGGGAAAGTCGCCCAGCTCCAGCACCGCCGCCCAGCTCCTGCGCAGGGCCCGGGGCAACGCCGGCCAGAGCTGGCGGCAACCGGCACCAGCCGCCAACACCACTTGGTCGCCGGAGCAAGTGGTGCCATCACTGATTTGCAGCGTCCAGCCCCCAGCTGCAGGTTTGAGGGCCTCAACCCTGCCGTTGCACCGCGCCACCCCGGACTGTTCCAACGCCACAGGCAGGCGCTGAGCGAGCACGGCGGTGTCCACCTGGGCCAGAGGCAACAGCCCCAGACGGCCAAGCCAACACAGCCACCGGTTGGGGCCGTGTAGACGCAGCCGCCGGCGCTGCCAGCCCAAAAAGCCATGGCGCTGCTCGAGCGCGCGCCAATACCGGGAAGCGGCAGCAGACCTGCGCGCCAGCGAAGTGGGGGCCAGCGGCCAACCCGGGATCACGCCGTAGCTGATCGCCGTGGCCGAAGCGCTGCCATCAGGTGGCGCCCCATCGATGAGAGTGACGGCCGAGCCCAGGGCCCGCAGCTCAAGCGCCAGCAGCGATCCAGCCAACCCACCACCAACAATCAGCACACCCACGACGCCGGCGTGGGATTCGGCCATCAGATCCGCAGAGTGAAGGAGCTGATCACCTGATGGAATAGGCCTTCCACCTTCGGCCAGCGCACTTCATTGGTACTGGCAGCAAAGGTGTAGAGGCGACCCCGATCCACCACCACCGTGGCCAGCTCGTGGCGATCGCGGTCGTTGAGGTGAACGGCGTATTCCAAGTCGTAGAAGGTACGGCCGCCGTCTTCCCGTTCAGAGGCCTCCACCAATTCGGCCTCACGGCCGCTGCCTTCAGGCGCGATCACCACGCGGCGGAGCTTCTCGCCCACAGCCACGGCGCTGCCCAGATTTTCAAGACTGTTGGTGCTGTTCACATCCGACACCACCAAGCTCAGGGTTTCATCGGCGTTGATCAGGTCGTGGAACACCACCTGAGGGCCATCACTCACCTGCACCCGCGTCCAGCCGGTGGGATAGAGGAAGGCGTAGCGCCCGTCTGGACTTTGGTAGGAATTCAGCCCCGCAGCCGCCGCGCTGCAGGCGCTGAGCACCACCGCCAACAACAGCGCCACCAGGGCCGAGAGCGGTGCCCGGCGGCGGATCGAACGGGCGTTCGGTTGCGACATGCGGCTGGGCAGGAGCGTGCTGCCCCCATTCTGGCTCCCCGCCTCAGCCGGCCCGCCTAGATTCCGCCCAGCTGTTGGCAGCGCCCTGAGCGGCTTCACCCGCCCCCTGGCCCGACTGATCGATCAGTTCGAGCGGCTCCCCGGCATTGGGCCGCGCACAGCGCAGCGCCTGGCGCTGCATCTGCTGCGACAGCCCAGCGAACAGATCCAAGCCTTCGCCGATGCGCTGCTGGCCGCGAAGAGCCAGGTGGGCCAGTGCCAGCGTTGCTATCACCTCTCGGCTGAACCCCTTTGTGAGATCTGCCGCAATGCGGAGCGCAACACCGGCGTGCTCTGCGTGGTGGCCGACTCACGCGACCTGCTGGCCCTGGAGCGCACCCGCGAATTCAAGGGCAGCTACCACGTGCTCGGCGGCCTGATTTCACCGATGGATGGCGTGGGGCCCGAGCTGCTGCAGATCCAGCCGCTGGTGGAGCGGGTGGATCGCGACGGCATCAGCGAAGTGATCCTGGCGCTCACGCCATCTGTGGAAGGCGACACCACCAGCCTCTATCTGGCGCGATTGCTCAAACCCTTCACCCAGGTGAGCCGCATCGCCTACGGCCTGCCGGTGGGCAGCGAACTGGAATACGCCGATGAGGTCACGCTGGCGCGGGCGCTGGAAGGCCGGCGGCGGATGGAGTAGCGGAGCCATGCAACGGATCAACGGGCAGGACGTCTCCCTGCGCAGCTCCAGCCGCTACAGCGGCATCGCACCCAGTGAGCGGTTACCTGCCTGGCTGCGCTCGCCGATCGGCAACGCCAGCGACCTCGAAGCCGTTCAGGCGGTGGTGAAGCAACAGCGGCTGCACACCATCTGCGAAGAAGGCCGCTGCCCCAACCGCGGCGAGTGCTACACCGCCGGCACCGCCACGTTCCTCTTGGGCGGTCCGATCTGCACCCGGAGCTGCGCCTTTTGCCAGGTGGAGAAAGGCCAGGCCCCAACCCCTTACGACACCGAAGAAGCGGAACGGGTGGCAGAAGCCGTCCAGGCCATGGGCCTGCGTTACGTGGTGCTCACCGCCGTCGCCCGCGACGACCTGGCCGACCACGGCGCCCGCCTATTCACCGCTGCCATGGCGGCCATCCGCCGCCGCAACCCCCTCATCGCCATCGAAGTGCTCACCCCCGACTTCTGGGGCGGGTATCGCGACGAAGCGGAGGCGATCGCAGCCCAACGCCAACGCCTGAGCGCCGTCCTGGCTGCAGAGCCGGTGTGCTTCAACCACAACCTGGAAACCGTGGAGCGTTTGCAGGGCGAGGTGCGGCGTGGCGCCACCTACCGCCGCTCCCTGGGGCTGCTGGCTGCGGCACGGGAGATTGCCCCCCAGATCCCCACCAAAAGTGGCTTGATGCTCGGGTTGGGGGAGCGCTTCGACGAAGTGGTGGAGGCGATGAACGACCTGCGCGCCGTCGACTGCCAACGCCTCACCCTGGGTCAGTATCTGCGGCCCTCCCTGGCCCACATCCCGGTGGATCGCTACTGGACGCCGGAAGAGTTCGAGCAGCTGGGGGCCATCGCTCGTGAGCTGGGCTTTGCCGATGTGCGCTCAGGCCCCCTGGTGCGCAGCAGCTATCACGCCGCAGATCCGACCTAGCCGCCTGAATTCGGGATCGGTCGCTGTGACCATCACAGGCGGCGGCTGATGCGCTCGAGCCCCGCCGCGATGTCGCCGCGCATCAACAACCCAGCACCACCCCACACCAAACGCAGGGGCAGATCCATCACCGCGGCCCCCACCTCCCGCACCGATTCAAAACCGAGTTGGCGGAAATAGCGCACCAAGCGGCGATGTTGCTGGTCGTTGTCGCGGATCGCCAGAAGCCGGGCGCTACGACAGGGGGTGGACTCCAGGGCCCAGGCAAAGGTGGAGGCCCAAATCAAGGCACCCACACCCTGGGTGTCCTTGCCCTGGACGCGCATCGTGTCGAGCTGCAGACCAGCCAGCAACGGCAGGGCCCAGCCCTTGAGCTCCCCGAGCAGCAACGGCCCTTGCCCCTCCCGCGGACGCGCCACCACCACCCGCAGGGTGGTGACCGCCAGCACCTGCTTCACCTGCAGGCGCAGCAGCAGCCCTCGCGCGGCGGCCTGCTGCTCGATTTCAGCGAGGGATGGGAGCGTCATGCGGTGAAGGGCTGCGTCAGCAGCACAGCCTCGAGTGGCAAGGCGCCATACAGATGCGGAAACAGCTCACCCGTTCCAGGCGCTGGCTCATGGCGCAGCGCAACGCCCGCGGCAGACAAGCAAGTGGGATCGATGCTCAGCACGATCACCTCTTCGGGCGGAAGGTCGCCATAAAAGCGCTGGGCAGTGGCCTCCACCTGGTGAGCGGCGCTGAGATGAATGAACCCCACCTCCTCCAATGAGCGACCGCGGGTGGAGCGGCGGTAACTGCCTTCCCGGCGTGCGCTGTTCCACTCGGCGCGCAGCGCCAGGTGATAGAGCCAGCTGGGTGATCGCCAGGCACTGCGCTGAGCCCAGGGTGCATCCATCACCGCCGCAAAAGCAGGATCCTCCAGAAAGCGGAGGAGCCAGCGCTGCAGTGGCTCCAGATCCGGCTCCTGATCAAAGCTCTCCGGATCAGCCAGGCGGAACTGCCGCACAAACGGAAGCAACGCCCAATCCGCCAGAGCGGGGCGCCCCCCCAACAGCCAGCCGCCGCCCCCCAGCCGCGCGCTCCACTCCCGAAGGATGGCGAGGGCCGCGAGCCGATGCTCCTCCGATGTCTCCCCTGGGTAGCGATCGGGGTACTTGAAGCGATCCAGGTGGTGCTTGAACGGAGCGTCGTTTTGCGCCAACAGGGTCTCGATCAACCCATGCTCAGCGCTGCCCCAGCCTGTGAGCCAGCCCTGGGGATCGGCCTGATCCAGCGCCCAACGCATGATCGCCAGGCTCTCCTTCAGCACGGCCCCGTCGGGCAACAACAGCACCGGCACGGTGCCTTTGGCGGAGGCGGCCAGCAACTCGGGTGGCTTGGCCTTCAAGGCCACCTCCCGCAACTCGAAGTCGCGCCCCGGCTGCAAACCCGCCGCGGCCAACGCCAACCTAGCCCGCATCGCATACGGGCAACGGCGAAAGCTATAGAGGCAAGGCAACACGGCAGCCATGGCGAGCGATCGAGCTCAGCACCCCGCAGACGCTGCCGCGACGCGAGCTCCGATGTGCTGCTCGCCCCGCTCACGGGCCAGCCGCATCTGGTGCTGCCGCTCGGCGAACCGCTCGCGGTCGGCGTCGCTGAAGCGATCCAGGCAATGCAGGCAACTCACGCCCTCGCGGTACGAGGGGAGCTCACGATCGGCAGGCGAGAGCGGCAGGCCGCAGGCATGGCAGAGGCTGTAGCTGCCGGGCCCGAGCTGATGGTTCACGCTCACCCGCTGATCAAACACAAAGCATTCGCCCTGCCAGCTGCTGCCCTGCTCCGGCATCTCCTCGAGATAACGCAGGATCCCGCCTTGCAGGTGATGCACATTCTCAAAGCCCTGCTGCAGCAAGTAGGCCGTGCTTTTCTCGCAGCGGATCCCACCGGTGCAGAACATGGCGATCGCCTTGGGTTGGCGCTGCTCCACCAGGGGCCGCAGCTCACGCTCCACCCAGGCCGGAAACTCTCGGAAGCTTTCCGTGCCCGGATCGATCGCCCCCTCAAAGGTGCCCACCGCCACCTCATAGGCGTTGCGGGTGTCCACCACCAGCACATCGGGATCGCGAATCAGGGCATCCCACTGCTGCGGCGGCACATACGTGCCCACCTGCTCGGCGGGCTTCACCGTGGGGCAGCCCATGGTCACGATCTCGCGCTTGAGCCGCACCTTGAGCCGGTGAAACGCCTGCTGCGGCGCTTCGCTGAATTTGGCCTCCAGGCCATTAAGCCCCGGCAGCTGCCGCAACCGGGACAACACCGCCTGCACGCCAGCTTCCGTGCCGCTGATCGTGCCATTCACGCCTTCTTCCGCCAGCAGGATCGTGCCGCGCACGCCACCGGCCTCGGCCAGAGCGCGCAGCTCCGCCTGCAACACCGGCAGCGCCGCCATGGCTGTGAAGCCATAGAAAGCCGCCACCTGCACGCTCACGCAGGCACGGCCTCCTGCCAGGGGGTCACACCGGCGGCCGCCAGAAGCTCCTGATCCGCGGCCACATCCGGATTGCCGGTGGTGAGCAAGGTGTCGCCATAGAAGATCGAATCGGCACCGGCCAAGAGAGCGAGCACCTGCGCTTCCTGGCTCATCGTTTCGCGGCCGGCGCTGAGGCGCACCCGGCTGTAGGGCATGAGGATCCGCGCCACCGCCACCATCCGCACCAGCTCCAGCGGATCCACCTCCGGCTGCTCCTCAAGGGGGGTGCCCTCCACCGCCACCAGGGCATTGATCGGCACACTCTCGGGATGGGGGTTCATCGCGGCGAGCACTTGGAGCAGCGAAGCCCGATCGGTGAGGGTTTCACCCATGCCGATGATGCCGCCGCAGCACATCGAAATGCCCGCCCGGCGCACCCGCTGCAGGGTTTCCAGTCGCTCCTGGAAGGTGCGGGTGGTGATGATCCGGTCGTAGTGCTCGGGGCTGGTGTCGAGGTTGTGGTTGTAGGAGGTGAGTCCGGCCTCGGCCAGGCGCTCGGCCTGGCTGTCGGTGAGCATGCCGGCGGTCACGCAGGCCTCCATGCCCAGCTCGCGCACGCCGCGCACCATGGAAAGCATCGCCTCAAAGGGGGCTCCATCGCGGATATCGCGCCAGGCCCAGCCCATGCAGAAGCGATGGGCACCGGCCTCCTTGGCAGCGCGGGCCCGGGCCAGCACCGGCTCCACCTCCAGTTCGGGCCGACCGGTCACGTCGCTGCTGTTGTGCATCGACTGGGGGCAGTAGGCGCAGTCTTCCTCGCAGCCACCGGTTTTCACGCTGAGCAGCGACGCCAGCTGCACCCGGTAGCCGGGATTGGCTTGCCGATGCACCGCCTGGGCACGCCAGAGCAGATCCATCAGCGGCAGCTCCAGCAGGCTCTGAATCTCGGCTGTGCTCCAGTCGTGGCGCAGCTCGAGGGCAGGGAGGGTCAAGGGGCTGGAACTCATCGGGAGGCGTGGGGTTCAACACCGCCAAAGCGGCGCTGCCGGCTCTGGTAATCGAGAAGGGCGGCGGTGAGCGCCGCTTCGTTGAAATCAGGCCAGAGCACATCGGTGATGTGCAGCTCGGCATAGGCCAGCTGCCAGAGCAGGAAATTGCTGATGCGGTGCTCGCCGCTGGTGCGGATCAACAGATCGGGATCGAGCTCACCGGCGGTGAACAACTGACCGGCGAACTGCTGTTCATCAATCGCAGCGGGATCCAGCTCCCCGCGCGCCACCTGCTCCGCCAGCAGCCGCGCCGCACGCACCAGCTCACGCCGACCGCCGTAATTGGTGCAAACGTTGAAATGAATGCCCGTGTTGGCGGCCGTGCGGCTCGTGGCATCGGCGATCAGCTGCTGCAATCCCGCTGGCAACTGCTCGAGATCCCCCAGGAAGCGAATTCGCACCTGCTCTTGCTCGAGGGCCTGCAACTCCCGGGCCAGCACCCGCTCAAACAGGGTCATCAAGAAGCTCACCTCTTCGCCGGGGCGGCTCCAGTTCTCCGTGGAGAAGGCGTAGGCGGTGAGGGCACCGATGCCCCAGTCGCTGCAGAGGCGCAGGGTGCGCTTCAGCGCTTCCACACCCTCCCGGTGCCCCATCACGCGGGGCAGCTTGCGCTGATTCGCCCAGCGGCCGTTGCCATCCATGATCACCGCCACATGGGCCGGCAATCGGGCAGGGTCCAGGCTGGCGGGAAGCAACGAACGGGAAGGCTGATTCCCCTGGACAGCGGTGGCAGTCGCCAGGGAGCGACTCATGAGCTGGTTTCGGCCTTATCCATGGCCACGGTACGCCCAGCACCCTTGGCCGCCGGCTTGCTGCTCTGGGCGAGGGACTCACTCAACAGCTCCTGCAAACGGCTACTGGTGAGCGGACGCTCCAGCCGGCCCTGGCGCGCCATCGAGAGCGTTCCCGTTTCCTCAGACACAACGATGCACAGACAGCGATCGAAGCGCTCCGTGATCCCCAGCGCCGCGAGGTGGCGGGTGCCATAGCGGTTCAGCCCCTGGCGCGAGAGCGGCAGGATCACGCCCGCCGAGAGGATGCGATTGCCTTTCACGAGCACAGCACCGTCGTGAAGAGGTGTGTCTACAGCAAAAAGGTTGAGGAGCAGGTCGGCCGAAAGCTGTGCATCGAGGGCGATGCCAGGGTTGAGGAAGTCTTCCGGGCGCAGGTCGCTTCCGAGGTCGACCACAATCAGACCACCGCGGCGCAACTGGGAAAGCCGGCCGGCAGCCTCGCTGAGTACGGCGGCCGATCCAGAAGCCAACTTGTCGCCCCGCTGACTGCCGAACAGCACATCCAGTCGTCCGGTGCCAAGCAGTTCCATCAGACGCCGCAGCTCACCCTGCCACAGAATCGCCAAGGCCAGGCTGCAGGCCATTACCAAAGCATCGACGAGCTTGCTGGTGAGCGGCAGGTTGGCGTAGCGCTGAACCACCCAGGCCAATGCCACCAAGGTGAGGTATCCGCGTAGCAACCAGAGCGTGCGCGGTTCATTCACGCGGGCCAGCAGCACCATGCCCAGGGCCGTGGCGAGCAGGAGATCCAGCACTGCTCCCAGCTGGATTCCCACTAACACCCCGAACACCCCCACCACAGCTTCATCCTGGTGGTCAGGCTACCGGCTGAAGTCGCTCCGGCAAAACGTCGTAGCGCAGCAGATCTTCCGGCTGCTCCCGGTGTTGCACCACATCGGCCATGCCGTCGTGCACCATCACCGCCGCAGGGCGGGGAATGCGGTTGTAGTTCGACGACATCGAGGCGTTGTAAGCACCGGTGGCAAACACCGCCAGCACATCGCCGCTGGTGGCCGGGGGCAGCGCCAGGTCCTTCAGCAGCACGTCGCCGGATTCGCAGTGCTTACCGGCGAGGGTGACGGTGTCTGAGGCCGCAGCCTCAGGCCGATCCGCCAGCACAGCTGTGTACTGGGATTGGTAGGTGATGGGGCGCGGGTTATCGCTCATACCGCCGTCCACAGAGAGATAGGTGCGGATGCCGGGGATGTCCTTGCGACTGCCCACGCTGTAGAGGGTCAGGCCAGAGGTGGCCACCAGGGAACGACCGGGCTCACATAGCAAGCGGGGCAGATCAAGCCCGCGCTCCTGGCATGCGGCAGCGACGGCTTCGGCCACCGTGCGCACCCATGCATCGATCGACGGCGGATCGTCGCTCTCCACATAACGAATCCCAAGGCCCCCGCCTACGTTGAGATCGCTCACGGGATGGCCCATCTCCCGCGCCAGCTTGAGGGCATCAGCCATCACGGCAGCCAGATCACGGTGAGGCTGCAGCTCAAAGATCTGCGAACCGATGTGGGCGTGCAAGCCGCTCACTTGAGCCCATCTGCACTGCTTGAGGTGCAGGAGAACACCTTCAAGTTGATCGGGGTCGAAGCCGAACTTGCTGTCGAGGTGTCCGGTGCGGATGTACTCGTGCGTATGGCACTCAATGCCAGGGGTGAAGCGCAGCATCAGGCGCACAGGATGGGCGGGCGCCAGGCTGGCCAACTGCTCGATGTCGAGCCAGTTGTCAGCTACCACGGTCACCCCCAGCTCCACCGCCAGGCGCAGCTCCTCAAGGCTTTTGTTGTTGCCGTGGAACACGATCCGCTCCGGCGGCATCCCACCCTGCACGGCGGTGAGCAGTTCACCGGCCGACACGGCATCGAGCCCAAGGCCTTCCGAAGCCACCACAGCCGTGATCGCCAGACTGCTGTTGGCCTTCGAGGCATAGAGCGCCAGGGCTGAGCCCGGGTAGTGCGAAGCCAGGGCTTTGCGATAGGCCTGGGCAGTGCCGCGCAGGGTGGCTTCGTCGATCACATACAACGGTGTGCCGTAGCGGCGCGCCAGATCGCTCAGCACACAGCCACCCACCATCAACCGCCCATCAGGGTCGAGTGCAGTCGTGACGGGTGTGAGATTGCGGTTGGGGCTGGCCGCATCGCGATGGGCTTCGTAGGGCCGTTGGTCGACGGCCATGTCCGCTGCAGGAGCGGCTTCACGGGTGCTGGTCATCGGGCGATCCTATGAAGAGCCGCGCCGGCGCCTGGTGTCAGCTGAGACAGAGCCCAAAGTCGCAGACCAGCCTCGAGCCCAGCTTTTGGGACCTGAGCTCCTCGAGACCTGCCTGGCTCTCGATCAGGCCAGCCTTGGGGGACTCTGGACGCGGGAGCACTGGCAACAGGAACTGAGCCAGAGCGATCGCTTGTGCGTGGGCCTGCTGGTGCAGCAGCGCTTGATCGCGATGGCCTGCGGCTGGCTGGTGCTGGATGAACTGCAGATCAGCACCGTGGCGGTGGGGCCCGATCAACGCCGCCGAGGCCATGGCCGGCAGGTGCTGATGGCATTACTGCAAGAGGCCCACCGCCGTGGCGCCGTGCGCGCCACCCTGGAAGTGAGCGCAGCCAACACCGCTGCCACTGCTCTGTATGAGGGCTGCGGCTTCAGCACCGAGGGCATCCGTCGCGGTTACTACCGCAATGGCGACGATGCCCTGATCCAATGGATGCCGTTACAGGACATGGAAGCGGTTCGGATTGCCGCCCATTCCTGATGCGAACAACCGAATAAATGTGGAGCTTGAGTTGTTGAAACAGGGCCTGCAGAACCCAGCCATATCAGTGCTTTTGGCCGATTGAAGCGGCACACCACACTCGCCAGGCCAACCCTGATAAGTTGGGAGTACACGCAACAGGCCCCGCCCATGTTCGAGCGGTTTACCGAGAAGGCCATCAAGGTGATCATGCTGGCCCAAGAGGAGGCCCGCCGCCTTGGTCACAACTTCGTGGGCACTGAGCAGATCCTGCTGGGCCTGATCGGGGAAGGCACCGGCGTGGCCGCCAAGGTGCTGAAGTCGATGGGCGTCAACCTCAAAGACGCTCGCGTCGAGGTGGAGAAAATCATCGGCCGCGGCTCCGGCTTCGTGGCCGTCGAGATCCCATTCACGCCGAGAGCCAAACGGGTCTTGGAGTTATCACTGGAGGAAGCCAGGCAACTCGGGCACAACTACATCGGTACAGAGCACCTGCTGCTGGGCCTGATCCGTGAAGGCGAGGGCGTGGCCGCACGGGTGCTCGAAAACCTCGGTGTCGACCTAGCCAAGGTGCGCACCCAGGTGATTCGCATGCTCGGCGAGACCGCAGAGGTGGCCAGCGGTGGCGGTGGCGGCAAAGGCTCCACCAAAACCCCAACGCTCGATGAGTTCGGCAGCAACCTCACCCAACAGGCTGCCGACGGCAAGCTTGACCCCGTTGTGGGCCGTCAGCACGAGATCGAGCGGGTGATCCAGATCCTGGGCCGCCGCACCAAGAACAATCCCGTGCTGATCGGCGAGCCCGGCGTAGGCAAAACGGCCATCGCCGAGGGCCTGGCTCAGCGGATCAACTCGGGCGATGTGCCCGACATCCTCGAAGACAAGCGCGTTCTAACGCTGGACATCGGCCTGCTCGTGGCCGGGACCAAGTACCGCGGCGAATTCGAGGAGCGCCTCAAAAAAATCATGGAGGAGATCCGGGGTGCCGGAAACGTAATCCTTGTGATCGACGAGGTGCACACCCTGATCGGTGCCGGCGCCGCCGAAGGCGCCATCGACGCAGCCAACATCCTCAAGCCTGCCCTCGCGCGCGGCGAGCTGCAGTGCATCGGCGCCACCACGCTGGACGAATACCGCAAGCACATCGAGCGGGATGCCGCGCTTGAGCGCCGCTTCCAGCCTGTTCAGGTGGGCGAACCCTCAGTCGATGACACCATCGAAATCCTGCGGGGTCTGAAGGAGCGCTACGAAGCCCACCACCGCCTCACCATCGCCGACGAGGCTCTCGTGGCAGCCGCCACCCTCGGCGATCGCTACATCTCGGACCGCTTCCTACCCGACAAAGCCATCGATCTGATCGATGAAGCCGGCAGCCGCGTGCGCCTGATGAACTCCAAGCTGCCGCCCGCAGCGAAAGAGATCGACAAGCAGCTGCGCGCCATCCAGAAGGAAAAAGAAGACGCTGTGCGCGAGCAGGACTTCACCAAGGCCGGTGAACTGCGCGACAAAGAAGTGGAACTGCGCAATCAAATCCGCTCGATCCTGCAAACCCGTAAAGACGAGCCTGAAACCAAAGCCTCTGAAGGCAATTCAACAGACGAGGGAGCAGGCACCACGGCCACGGCTGTTGCCGAACCGGCAACTGACGACCGCACCCCGATGGTGACGGAGGAAGACATTGCTCAAATCGTGGCTTCGTGGACGGGCGTTCCCGTGCAGAAGCTCACCGAGAGCGAGTCGGCCAAGCTGCTCAACATGGAGGAAACCCTCCACCAGCGCCTGATTGGACAGGACGAAGCGGTGAAGGCGGTGTCGCGTGCTATTCGCCGCGCACGCGTGGGTCTGAAGAACCCCAACCGCCCAATCGCCAGCTTCATCTTCTCTGGCCCCACCGGCGTTGGCAAAACCGAACTCACCAAGTCGCTCGCGGCCTACTTCTTCGGCAGCGAAGAGGCGATGATCCGCCTCGACATGTCGGAGTTCATGGAGCGCCACACCGTCAGCAAGCTGATCGGTTCGCCTCCGGGCTACGTGGGCTTCAACGAAGGCGGCCAGCTCACCGAGGCCGTGCGGCGTCGGCCCTACACCGTGGTCCTGTTCGATGAGATCGAGAAGGCCCACCCCGATGTGTTCAACCTGCTGCTGCAGCTCCTGGAAGACGGTCGCCTGACCGACTCGAAGGGCCGCACGGTGGACTTCAAGAACACGCTGATCATCATGACCTCGAACATCGGTTCGAAGGTGATCGAGAAAGGTGGCGGCGGCCTCGGGTTCGAATTCTCAGGTGCCGATGCGGAAGAGACCAATTACAACCGCATTCGTTCGCTAGTGAACGAAGAGCTGAAGCAGTACTTCCGCCCTGAATTCCTCAACCGTCTCGATGAAATCATCGTCTTCCGTCAGCTCAGCCGCGACGAAGTGAAGGAAATCGCCGAGATCATGCTCAAGGAGGTCTTCGGTCGCATGGCAGAGAAGGGAATCCATCTCTCCGTCACCGACAGCTTCAAGGAGCGCCTTGTGGAAGAGGGTTACAATCCGAGCTACGGAGCCCGCCCGCTGCGTCGCGCCGTGATGCGCCTCCTGGAAGACTCCCTGGCTGAGGAATTCCTCTCCGGGCGCATCGGCGAAGGCGACAGCGCAGTCGTCGACGTCGACGACAACAAGCAGGTTGTGATTCGCAAGCTGAACGCCGACACACCCGCCCCTGCTTTAGCAGCAGCCGGAGTCTGACCCCTCCGCAAAGCCGAAGTCAGGCCCGACCCCTCTGCCCGACCTGGCGACAGGTCGGGCTTTTTGGTGGCTGATCACACCCAGAGATTCCGTGCCATCCTGCCGACAGGTAACCCGGCCGGATCCCGGATGGGAACAAGCGAAACAGCCCGCATCGGCCAGTTGAAGGAATGGGGGGTGTTCGGCCTGTTGTATGCCTTTTCTAACTTCAACGCGGAGATGCTGCGTCGCGCCGTCGGTCACGACCGTGCATTGCTCACCTCCAAAAACCTCCTAGCGGAATCTGCCCGTCTGATCAGCGATCAAATCCACCCGGTGATGATGGTGATCGGGGCTGTCTGGCTGCTGGGGATGGTGGTTTGGATCGCACAAGCGCGACGGTTACCGCGCTGGAGCTTCGATGGCACGGGCCTGTGGTTTGTGCTGCGGTTGCTGCTGGAGTTTGTGATCATCAACAGTTTGCTATTCCAGCCATCCCTGGTTCAACCCGGTGTGCTGCTCGGGCAAATCGTGGTGCTCCTTCCCTAGTACGTGATCACGTGGGGGGCTGGGTCTTCTATCGACTGGATTGGGTCGACAAAAAGCAGTCAGGCGGCGTCGTTTTCCTCAGCGATGTCAACCAGGAGGACGGCTTCAGCCGCTTCGACTACTTCCACTCCACCATCAATACCCTGATCAACAAAGGAAAACCGGTGATCACAGGCGTCAGCCGTAAAGGGCGCATCATCGTGCTGCTGTTCAACGTGATGACGCTCAGCCTCTACGCGGTGGCCTTTGCACGCATATTGCAGCTCACCAAAACAACGCTTTGATCAGCAACAACCCAACAAAAAAGCCACCCTGTCGGGTAGCTTCTCTGTCTCATCCCACCAGACTCGATCCATCGAGTGTTGGTTGGCATGAGCATGATTGGAGCAAAGAATGTTTTACCTGGCATCGACCTATTTTCTCAGGGGGCTACCCCCC
>VFQS010001077.1_pt1 | contig 26490 bp, 59 predicted proteins | sample 3512361 | NCBI WGS metagenome assembly VFQS01 (sample SAMN10412375, study PRJNA504923) | tailings metagenome | isolation source: Relicate 1 Philex TSF3 active mining | place: Philippines
TGTTATAGTTTTGGCATGCGGACGACCGGTTCCGCTCCACCTTTAATCCAACCCGTCTCATGGACTTCCCCCTCCCCCGCTCCACCCGCGCCGATGGCGTGACCGTCTCCTACGTGCCGCCCTCGCGGCTCGCCCTCTTCGAGTGCATCGCGCTGGCGAACTCGGCCCGCCTCCGGGCTGAGGGCATGTACGATGGCACGTGGTCTGACCCGGACGAACGCCGTGAGCGTTTCGGGCGGGAGTACGAAACCGCCCGCGTGTGGGCGGACCGTGCTGCCCAGTACTGATCCGAACGGGAGGGGCAACCCTCCCCCCCCATCCACCCTATACCAATCCCACCATGCAGCTTGCGGTTTGTAAAACGACTGGCACCATCCTCAACCTGGAGGATGTGATGATCGTGCCCGATTATACCATCCCGGACGAAGAAGTCCTTTCGGATAGCGAAATCTGTGAGATTGCCGTGGCTCACGGTATCTCCATCCGCCAACTTGTGGAGACGAAAGCCAGCCTGGCCATCGCCAAGATGCAAAGCGGCCTGCGGGACTGCATCAACAACCTGCCTGCGGAGGTGATGAACGACCTGTGAGAGGGAGGGAGGGGCAACCCTCCCGGCCCTTTGGGCCGTTAGAGAGCCGGGTAGTCTCAGCCGCTTTTTCTAACGGCCCAGAGGGGCGTGTTATTCTTTTGGCATGCGGACGACCAGTTCCGCCAAACCACTTCACACAACCCGCCGCCATGTTCATCAAAGTCCAGGACAACGCTGCACAGAACTACATCACCCGTTGCCACAGGAAGGCAAACCCTCGCTGTGGCATGCTGCATAACCCGGAGTGGGTTGAAACCCTCAAGCAGGTAGAAGGCCAATGGCTGGAGGTGGATACTACCCATCTCTTCCGGGATCAGTTTAACACCCTCCCGATCCCCGGAGTTTCTGACAACGGGTTACGCCTCAGGGTGGAAGACATTACCGAGATCAAGGACGATGTGAGGGAAGGGATAGTCAAGTGCCAATGGTGCTATGGCTACGACAGGGACGGAGACGGAAAGTGTGATAGCTGTGGCCGGGAAGATCACCTCCACAAACTTAACCCTATCGGGCCTTACAAGAAGGGGTGAGACTGGGGAGGCTAGCCCTCCCTCTTCCTGGAATCCGGACTTTGCAGAGATTTCCCCTCCGTTAGGAGGGGTGGCCCGCAGGGCCAATCTCGACTCTTATGCCCCAGATCCTAGGTATGGGTTTTAGCAAAGTCAATGGGTTCGTGTGACACTTTGTCAGGTGTCACGATGGTCCGTTAGGAGGGTGGGGGTGGGGATCAGCGGCTTCTAACGGCCCAGCCCCGGCCTGCTATACTTATCGCATGCAGGACACCGGTTCCTGCTCAGACACTCATCGCCATGGGCTGGACCTACAACGCTCACCCTTGCTCCAAAGAATCGTTTGTCAAGCAGATTCTGATGGAGTCTGGTGCCATCCTCGCTCACTCTGTTCGCGGCAACAGGTTGTGGACTATCTATCAGCCAAAGGGTTCTGAGGCTGACCCGTTCATCCTTCTCTTCCTTCTCAGCCGTAGTAACGGTTGCTGGGGATACAAAGACATGGATGAAACCATGGGGCCGTACTTCTTCGATTGCCCTCTATCCTTTCTGGATATAGTTCCAGAGCCGGAGAAAGGTTGCCACCTGAGCCTCGGGGAGACTGGAAAGAGCTGGCGTGACCACGTCAGGGAGTATCACGCGAAGAGGCGTGAGGATGCCTCACGTCGCCCGGAAGTGGGAGATAAGGTGATTATCTCCAACGACACCTATCCCGGTTACGGTGGGGAATACACTATCACCCACAATCTTGGCCGGAGAGGTTTCATGCTGAACGAGGTTCTTCGTATCAACTGCCGCCAGGTCAAGAAAGTGGAGGTGAGGAAGAAAGGGGAGTGATGGAGGGGGGGGACTACCCCCCTCTTTGGTCCGTTAGCAAGGGGGGGGGGTGGGACTGCCCGGCCTTCTAACGGCCCAGCCCCCGCCTGCTATTCTTTTGTCATGCGAGGCCGAGGGAGTCACCCGCTCCCCCTCGCACCAAACCCAATCGCTATCTGCCACCATGGCCGCGAAGAAAACCCAAACCGAAGACGTCTTGGTCTCCGACCTGATCGACCTGATGCAGTCGTCCGACCTTGCCCCCTGGCGTAAGCCTTGGTCGGGCGAGCAGGGCGAGCACCGTAACCTCGCCACTGGCGCACCCTACCGGGGGGCGAACCCCATCCTCCTGCAGATGGGCAGCATGATCCGGGGAACCACCTTGCCGCTGTGGATTGGAGCAGGCCAGGCCAAAGCGCAGGGCTGGTATCCGAAGAAGGGGAGCAAGGCGGTCCGCATTGTTCGCCCGCAACCCTACCAGAAGGTGGAGAAGGATAAGGCTACCGGCGAAGAAGTGAAGGTGGGATGGGTTGCCTATAAGGCTGTGCCCATCTTCAACGCTCAGGATCTGGACGGGGGCGAGACCCTGGCCGAAGCCATTGACAAGGCTTTGGGACAGGCTGTCACTTCCACCCCTCCCGCCCGTATCGACCACGCTGAGGCGGTTCTGGAGCGGTGGTCAGTGCCTACCACCTTCGGCGGTGCTGTGGCCTGCTACAGCCCGAAGACGGACGCCATCAGCATGCCCACCGCCCAATCCTTCCACAGCCGCGAGGCGTACTGTGCCACCTGGGCGCATGAGCAAGCCCACTCTACCGGCCATGAGAAGCGGCTTGCCCGGAACATGGGAGGCGGATTCGGTACCAAGTCCTACGCCGTGGAGGAGCTGGTAGCCGAGCTGGCCAGCGTCCTGATCTGCTACCGGCTGCAGATTGGTTGCGAACTGCAGGGACACGCCGCGTACCTCAAGAACTGGGCCGAAGTGCTCAAGGAGGAGCCTAAGATCCTCTACAAAGTGCTCAGCGAGGCGAGGAAAGCGGCTGACCTGATCGCGCCGGAGGAGTGAGAGGGGAGGGGAGGGCTTAGGCTCTCCCCCGCCTGCGGCGGGAACCCGCCACCTCTCTTTATACATTCACCCTACCCATTCTCCCCCCCCTCTTTCTCACTATGTCTAACCCTGCTTGGATTGTTGTTGATCTTAGCTCCTATCTCAGCGATTGTCCTCCCTACGATGAGTCTATCGACCCCGAGATTCTCGATGAAGTTGCACAGGAAGTATGCCGAAGGTTTGATTACACTCCGATCTACGATCAGATCGATCAGTATGCCTGCCAAGTTCTGAGGGAGAAAGGTATCATCAAACCCGCCGAGACTTTGGAGGAGTTGGGTATCGAAAACTGAACTAACCTTGGGGGGGGCACCCCCCCCTTGGGCCGTTAGACAAGTGGGGGAAGGTAGCCGCTTGCCCCACCCCCATCCCCGCGCTACTATTCCCTCACAAGGCCACACCGCCTTGCCCCAAACAAACAAGTTATCCCCCCCCTCATGTCCACCACCATCGCCTCCGCTACCGCTACCTGCACCATCCCCGCTGGTACCCCCACGCCGGAAGATGTTGCAGTTGCTATCTGCGACTTCGTTGCCAATCACGAAGACGTAGAACTCCCTATTGAACTTGAGGATCTTGACTCCGACGAGTTCGTGCATGAGATTGTTCCCTATCTCTCCATTGCGAACGGTACCGAACTCACCATTTCCTACGACACTGAGGACGACAAGGCTTATAGCTCAAGTGTCTTCGACTTTCTTGTCGATCACTTCAAGACTCTCCAGACTTCCGATGTGATGGAGGTGCAGTGGAGTGTTTATGACAGCAAGAACGGGCAATCTACCGGTGCTGATTACTACCGGAGGAATGGCACGAAAGTTGATGTCGTTGCGGATAGTGCAGCACTGGATCGGATCGCCAGTCTCCTTTCCGGTAAGGAGTGGGACTGTGACACCTTGCTACAGGTGGCCGAGATCATCAGGGAGTCGGGGAGGGAGGTTGCGGATGTGAACTGAATAGGTAGGGGGGGGGCGCAGGCCCCCCCGCCTGGTCCGTTAGAAGGGGGGGGTAGCCACTCCCCCCAATCCCCGCTAGTATCCCCTCACAAGGCAACCCGCCTTGTCACACACAAACAAGTTATCCCCCCCAATGAATCGTTCCGTTATCATTGTCAAGGCTCCCCCGGTTAAGAGGGATCAGCCTATCATTGAGTATTCTCACAGTGTTAAATGGCTTGCTATCCGTCTTCACTGGGAATACGGAGATGTAATCAAGCAGTGGCTGAATAGCGAATACGACTCCTACGATAAAGCTCTGGGCCTTATCTTTGAGGGACACAGGAGCGATAGAAAGGAAAAGACTTCTTCTACCAGCGAGAATGGTAGATTCTGGGGTTTCAAGACTCTCAAAGAGGCCAAGGAGTATTGCGAGCAATACACTCTCGCCATTCACAGCGGTAAGCGGTGGAGGTTTGAGGGCAAGTAGAGAGCGATAAGCAATGCTTATAAGCCAAAGGGTTCCGCCTTCCGGGGTCCTGTGCTTATAATCTAGGGGCGGGGAGGAAGCCACCTCCCCCATCCACCTTCAACAAACCCTATCCAATCCCCCCCATGGCCACCATCACCGAACTCGTTGACCAGCTTCGCCGCGATCAAATCGTGGCCGAGGAAGCCGAGGCCAAGTACAAGGCGACCAAGGACAAGCTGCTGGCCGCCATGCTGGCCGAGACCGATAGCCCTGAGACCATCCGCACGGACTGGGGGCAGATCCAGCCTATCCGTAGCGTGGAGTGGGTCTACCGCTGTGCTGCCGTGACCGCACAAGGGGCGATCGTGGCGAAAGCCGAGAAGGCCCTCAAAGAGGCCAAGGCCCTCCTCAAGGGAGCCATGGACGCTGCCAAGGCGGCCAACAAGGCGAAAGAGGGCAAGGTCTCCTGGAGCCTGAGGGTGGTCAAGGGCAAGTGAGAGAGGGAGGGGAGGGCGAGAGTCCTCCCCGGCCCTTTGGGCCGTTAGATAGGGGAGTGGGTAGGCCGGCCTGGCCCTCCCTCCTACACTGATCCCGTACACAACTCGCCCCGTCCACCTTCATGGAAGAGACTCTCAATCACCGCATGACCCGGTTTCTCCAAGTCCTCTATGAGAGGGGACAGAAGGGGGAGACGTTTGAGGTGATGATCGGCAAGCGCTACATCCGGGTAGTAAAGATTACCCCCTCTAGCGTAGCAGGCTACCCCCACCTCAAGCACGTTCACTGCTTCATCGAACTGGGGAGCGGGCGTGTATTCAGGGCATCGAACTGGAACCGCCCCGCGAGCGGTGTGAGGTATGAGCTAGGGGAGGAGGGTAGCTATAAGAGGCTACTTGAGAGGGCTAACCCGGATGGGGAATACCTCCTTTAGGCTAGCCCCCATCTCCGAATACGGACTTTGCAGAGATTTCCGCTCCGTTAGGAGCGGTGGCCCGTAGGGCCAATCTCGATCTCCTATGGAAGAACTCCTAGGATCCTACTCATGGTTTTCCAAAAGTCAACCCCCCTTCCCATGACTTTGTTTGAACTTCGTGACAAAGTGGCCGCCTTGATCGCTGAACACGGCTCGGCTACCCCCTGCTCCGCTTGCATCCTCCTCCCTGATGATGTAACCTCTAATGGTGACCGGGACCTGAGCCTGGACGCCATCGAGTCGGCCCTCAAGTACATTGAGGACTCCACGTCCCTACGGGACTACGGACACGACCTGATGGACGACCACCTCAGGAGCACCGGTCATACGCTATAATCTTCTCGTACACCACACACCGGCACTTACGCCATGTCCGTTACCAGCACTATCTCCATCCGCACCTACAACCTCGTGGAAGCCCTCAATGAGCGGGCGGCCAAGAAGCGGAGCAAGGCCACCTTCCGTGTCACCAACGGGAGCCGGTACTACCGCATCCTCCGCGAGGACCATGAGGCTATCCGTCCCACCGCACACGCCTTCATCGACCAGCAGACCGGCGACGTATTCAAGGCGGCAGCTTTTGGCATCCCGGCCAAGGGAGTCCGGTTCAACCTGCTCGACAACGCCGCGTTCTCCAAGCTGCTGTCCGTGGCTGACATCGACGGCAAGTACCTCCGCTTGAAGTGAGGAGGAGGGGGGGGGGTTAGCCCCCTCCCCTTGGTCCGTTAGAGGGTGGGGGGAGGGGAAGGGTAGGCCACTGTCTCACCTCCCCTCCTCCCGCTGTGGTATTGTTCATTGGTGGGCGGGAGAGTCCTCCCCCCCCCTCACTCACAGACAACCTGCAACCGCGCTCCATCATGCGTATCTCCGCTCTGACCAACTTCGGCAAAGAGTATTCCCTCTCTTCTGCCAACTTCTATACGTTCACCAACCCCAAGACTGAGAAGAATTCCGTCCCCACCCTCGTGCTCCATCTTGAGCCGGTGACCGGCGGTGTGTGTCCTGCCGCCGGTACCTGTGCCGCCCTCTGCCTTCACAAGGCGGGGAATCCGGCTTACATGGAGGTGAAGACTGCTTGCCGTAAGCGGCGCACACAAGCGTGGTTGAACGATCCTACCACCTTCAAGCAGTACGCCATCCTGCAAGCGGCGAAGATGGTGAAGAAGGGGTACCGTGGTATCCGGCTTAATGGCACAAGCGACATTGCGTGGGAGATGGAAACCGTGAAGGTGGATAAAGAATTCGCTCAGGCTCTCTACGCTGAGTGTGGCGTTTCTCCCGCTGTAGGGGAGCGGGGAGTAATCGAAGTACTTAACCTCATGGGATATATGTGCTACGATTACACTAAGCGGATCGATCGTAACTTCAAACTCTGCCGCGCCATCGGTTATCACCTTACCCTCTCTTGGGGTGGCAAATTCGATGATCAGGTGTTCACCTACGCTGATCTTTACGGGTTGAATGTGGCCGCGCCGATCTACGGTGTGAAGAAGAAGCAAGCACTACCGGCAGAGGTGACTGTGCGGGGGGAGGTGTATCCCGTGGTGGATGGTGATGTAACCGACTGGAGGCGTGATGATCCGAAAGGTCGTGTGCATGTGATTGGGTTGAGGCTTAAGCGTACTCCGGGGCAAGATGAGAGGAGGGCGAAGATGTTCTGCGTGTGAGGGGTAGGTGTAGGGGGAGGGGGTATCTTGTCCCTCCCCGCCGTGATTAGTGTTCTTTTCCTTTGTTGTCTTTTTTCTCATGTCGATCATTAACTTTGTTTCTAGCCGCCGCGATCTGTATGTTCTGTGGCGTGATGGTAAGAATGAGCAGGGATGGGTATCTTTGGCCGATGTGCCGGACCAATGGTTGGGAGAAGCGAGAGTGGCGAGGAGGATTCAGGTTACCAATGAGCAGTATGAGGTGTTGGTGAAGGAGCTGGTGAAGTGAGCGGGATTGACGTGCTTTTTGATGGGTGTGTGCGTTCCGGCGAACGCCGGAAGGTGGAAGGAGTGTTGTATTGGCATAGGGCCAGGGGGACGTATGAGAGGGAGAGGCTGAGGTGGTGGGTCGAGCGGTTTGTGGTAGAGCCGGAGGCGATTGTGATGGCGAAGAAGGTGGGAGGGGGTAGGCCGTGGTTCCGGGTCTGGGGGAAGGTGGAGAGGAGAGAGGTGGCGGATAGGGTGTTGGAGGTGTGGGAGAGAGAGGGGGTAGGAGGATAGGGCTATCCCCCGGCCTGCGGCCGGGGAGGGGACTACCCTCCCCCTTGGTCCGTTAGATGGGGGGGGCAGGGGGGAGGTTTCTTCCCGGCCGCAGGCCGGGGGGGGGGGCTTGCGCCCCTCGTTGGTCCGTTAGGGGGAGGGTGGATTATCGGCTGTTCCCCGGCCTGCGGCCGGGGGGGGCCGGGGTGTTAGGATGGGGGGAGTGAGGTGAGGGGGGTTGGGGCTATGGAGGTTGGGGAGGTTGGGGCGATGGGGGTGGTGGGGGATTGGTGTAGGAGGTGGGGGTACACCAAAGAGTATTTATACAGCCAGGGGAAGTTAGTTCTTTCACCAGGGTTCTTTAGCACATCCAATAAATGCTATGTAATCTCCGCAGACATGCTTGATTCCTTTGAGACTTACGAAGAGTTTGAAGCCCTTCTTTCCGCTTTGGAGTTATTGAATAATGTCTAAACAAATAGAGGAGAGCTTGGAGAGGTTTTCTTCTTTGTGGGAGAAGCATCCAGCACGTAGTAGGTTAGAGATTAGTCTATCAACAACAGACGGCATAGTTATTCTTTTCTCAAGCCGGTGTTATGGTATAGAAACCGTAGTAGGTTTGAGTGAAGAAGAGATAACAAACCTCCTCGATTCCTATTACTACACCCACATTCTCGAACATGACTTTTGACCAACTAAAAGATATTTGCGATACCTACGGGTTTAACGTAAGAGTTTCTCAACAACAGGAGAAACCAACCCACGTCTTTATAAAGACAAAAAAAACTCAACCAATTCCTCTTCGTGGCGATTTCATCTATGTCTACTCGCTAAAGGAGATGTACTCAGAGACTGTAGACGGCCTTGAGTTCAAACTTATCAATCAAATCATGAAGGAGGCGGAATGATTGACAAGGAATTGGTTGAGTTTTTAAAGGCATTCACAGACAACTCGTATATAGTATATGTGAGCAGAATGTACTCGTCTCACACCATAGAGCGCTCACATGTGTTTATACAAATTGAGAAGAATTCTATAATATTTGGAGGTGATATAGGCGTTAAGGTTCTAGTCTATACAATGAAAGAACTTAAAAATCTAACCTACGCCCAATTGAACAAAGACCTAAATAACGCAGTCAAGAATATAACGTTGATAAAAGACCAGTAGTATACAACCTCTCCAGAGTAAAGAGTTCCTCGACACTATAGTTTCCATCTTTACCATCTTTCTCCACACCGATCATGTGTACTATTCGGCCATTCAAAAACAGATAGACCCTCTCATAATCGAGGGGATCAGTAACTTGAGCGAAAGACTCAATTTCCAGCTTATACTTATACCCTTTGGTGTATACTATGGCCCGGAAGTTACTCATGGAAGGAGTTCGAGGAATAGGTTATACAGGAAGTAGAAGATAACGGACAGGAACAGAAAAATACATGCCCCCAGCAATGTAATTGCGAAAGCTTTAGGATACCCAAAAAACAGGGAGATCAATACTCCCATGACGAACAGGGAGAAAAGCGAGGAGGTTAGTTTTTTCATCTCAGATGGTGTACCGTTGGTAGGAGGGAGAGGTTTGATCCCCTCCCTGGTGTGTTGCTAGTTCGGCAGTCTAACCCCTTTGCTCGCCTTCATGTTGTGGAACAGTGCCCGGACATCTTCATCCGTGGTAGACGACCAACTCACCAGCACCTTCCTCGCCCGGATGTTTTTCCTACCCTCGATCTGCTGAGCGGAGTAGGAGTAGGCGGCTGAAACCACCTCCAGGAGGCTGGAAAGGCGCGAGTCGTCTTTGTACCGGAAGAAGATCACCCGAGGAGCCTCCTTGCCCTCTCTGAGGGCCTTGAAGCGGTCGGAGAGCAGGGAGAGGAAGTCGGGTGGCACTAGCTCTCTCACCGACTCCAGGAGGGAGATTTCGAGGAGGTAGAGGTCCCGAGCCTTGTTGATCTTTTTCTCAAGCTTCTCACGCTTGAGTTGTTCGATATTTTCCCAAGTCATGACCAAGAAACCAGGGTGGAGAGAGTGGAGAAAGCGCTGGAGACCAGGGGGCTGTTGATCTGATTGATCTCACGAATGTGGAGCTTCAAATCTCTATTCCTCCCTGCATCCTCTGTATTGGTGAGTTGGTTGTAATACAACCTCGCCACCATAAACGCAAGGCGGCCGACTGCCCTCTTTTCCCCGTTGTCCACAGCCTTGTAGAACTTGTTAGCCAAGTTGTAATCACCTGCAGACTTGCAGCCCTTCAAGCACTTGCTGAAAATTTCGGTATACTTCGTACCGATGTGCTGTTTGAGTACTGCTTCTATGGTAGATTCAATACCGTAAATAGGTTTGATATCAGAGAGAGATTCCTCAAAAGAGAGTCTCATTTCCTCTTCGATCTTCGGCCACTCGTTGAAGAATCGTTGAGTAACCCTGCGTCTGACTGCTGAACTCATGGTGGCGTATGTGGGAGGTCCCAACCCAGTATAAGGGGTGGAGCAGGGCGGTGGTAAGAAGAATTGTTAAAATTTCCACAGGGAGTCCTTCTTCCACAACATCGACATCAACAAAACAATAATGTAACCTGCTATGGAGAAAGCTTTTACGCTATAGTAGAAGTCGAGATTAAAATAAGAACCAAAGATGAATTTTGTAACGCTAGAACTAAAGAACATATAAACTATATACGGAGGTATAAAGATTATAGGGATTATACTACCTCTGTAGTAATAGGAAATTCGTACAATAAAGAAACCCGGAGCAAGAGACTCAAACACGGTCCACAAGGTTAAAAGAGCTGTAGCAATCATTTACTTCTTCCTCCTTTTAGCTGCTTTTTCAAAACACACAAATAACCCATTACTTGGGGTGTAATACCACCACGTTTTCCTGGGCATGTAATCATAGTAGTGATAAACTTTAATCAGTGTAATCTCAGATTCACCTCCTTTGTTGTAGTAGTTGTCAACCCACCTCTTGGCTCGGTTGGCAGTGTCAAAGTGTTTCTCTTTGAGGATGTGAGAATCGTAGTACCTGGCTCGCCAGGACAACCTCCTTTTAGATTTCTTAAGAGGGATAGGGCTTCTGTTTACTGAGATCATTGCTGGCTGCTCTCAATCCAGGAGTTAATAGTCTCAGCGGTAATCGGACCGTTCATCTCTACCTCTTTCTGGAGCAGTTTGAATACCGAGATCCACTGCTCTTGCAAGCAGAGGCCACCAGTTTCCATCGTCTCGTCAAAGGTGAGGTAGACTGGTACGCCTGGGGGGAAAACAGAAGGTTTGGTTTCCTCAACCCGCACCATGCTCTCCAACTCCTTCACTCTTTCTTCCAGTTTCTTGATCTTGTCAAGGATGTAGGCGATGTGACCGGTGGTTTCGGAGGGCATGGTGGGTGGGGTGGATGGGTGGCTAGTCTACAATATCTTAAAAACGGTTAGTAGGGTTGAGAGTGTTACAGAAAATAACATGGCCACAGGTGCCATGAGAAAAGGAAGCCCAGGTAGTGATAAGACTTCGCTAATACTTATCACAAACCCTACCATTAAGATGTTTTCACCAGAGAGAAATAAGTCGTCAAGGTCAGTAAAAGGACTCCCTACGCTGGAGTTTTTACCCTTGCTAATCCTATGCAAATAGAGTAAACAAAGAACAACTGCTCCTAGTGTCAATACTCTGTGGTCGTATTTGATGTTTATTGAGTGAAACAAAGACAACAAAGTGATGGGGATAGCAAACCTCTGTACTACCCAATTGATCTCTTTTAACTTCTGGGCTGTACTCATATCGCATCCCTCCTTCTGCTTAGAAGAAATAGTGCTGCGACCGATAGTGTTGCCAGCAATCTCGCATCAGAGAAAATAGATTGTAAGAAGGAGGTACCAAATACCCCCTGGAACAGGGGGTTTGCAGAGTATCCGAAGACTAGAACCATACTCAAAGCTAGCACTAATCCCTTGAAGTCACCGTACAGGTCCATGATCCTGTAGGCGTAGTAATACGTCGCAAAGACGTACACCACCACGGATACATATAGGGTCACGGGTCATTCCCTCCCCTTCTTGTCTACGGGGAGGGGAAGGTCCCACCTCCCCAACCAGCAGGTGTGGAAAGACAGCCTCCTGTTGGCTGGTCTAAGCTCCCACACTCCCCCTCCAGCTTCACCAAACCAGCACTGCCCACCTTCATCACAATCGGCGGCAGAGGGGGTCCTTACGGCCAGTGGGACCGGCCGGGGGAGATATGGTCTAGCCTTGATGGCAAACCTACTATTGGAAGGTTTTGCTAGTTTCCATCCGATAACCAAACCAACCACTACCCCCAGGGGGAAGAGAATAAACGTAACCATAACGGTTTACTTCCCCCTCTGATTGAAAACATGGATTACTAAGTCGAAGTTATTCGGCGCCTTCTTGAGGAAATGGGAGATCTTGTCGCGGGTATCTTGATCCAGCCCTTCCACCGCATCAAGCCGGACTGGGATTCTTTTGAGCCACTGGCTATACAGCCCAAACCTCCCCCATTCCACAAAGCGGCAGGAATCGCCCCATCCAGTGATATGGGTAGGAGTTGTGCAACTATTTACCCAGCAAATCCCGAAGAACTTCCCTCCTTGGCTGGTAATCTTAACCATTGGTGACAACCTCCTTGGTGTACTTCTTGTCGGCGGCGAGGGTTGCTTCTTTCATAAGAAGGTGGAACCGGTCTTCACCGATCTCTTCCACAACCGCCTTGTAGAAGACTTTCCGCTTGTACGAATCGTGTTGCTCCTTCATCCGGGCTCGGTGAGCCTCGAACCTCATTTGCTGCGCTTCACGCGGATGGTGCTTCGTCCACACAGCTTCATAGTGAGAGGCGGTAAGGAGTTCGGGGGAAATAATAGCTTCGGCCTCCGACACCCTAACGCGGCGACGATGCTTCTTCTCACCACAGAGGTGAGCGTGGAATCGAGTAACAACGTGATACTTCTTCTTCACTTTTCGGAACCAGTCATAGTCCAGGTTCTCACGATCGTCCTTGAGTTCCACAGTATCGATGACCGCTTTCACACTCTCGGATACCGCTGCGGTTTCGGAGAGCAGGATATCCAGGTCACAATCCTCCATGTCACTCACTTCGGACATGGGGATAGGGCGATCGTAAATCTCGCTGTAGAAAACAAGTTCTCGCTCCTGGAGACAAGCTCTGTCTGCGAGAAGTTGTTGATGTGCGGTGAGAGTAGGCATGAGAGTGGGAGGGGGGGGTAGTGTATGCTCTCGGTCAGCTTTTCTTGAGCCACCAAGAGGCGAGATCTTCCACCTTACGGTGGTAGTCCTCCACGGTGCCGTCGTTGGTCAGGGTAACCATCGTCACGTATGGTAGCGTGATGTAGGACCGGCTGTCACCGTCGAAGGTCTTGCCTGGCCGTTCGATATGAACGAGGAGAGTGTTCTCCGGTCCAAATACCCCGGCAACCGGGCCGGTCTCGGAAGCGAATCCGCTGTCGCTACAGACGTAGAGACGAGTTTCCGGATTCTGTTTGATGGCATTGGACACTTTAACTCTGGCGAATTCGCCAAAGATTTTGTCGTCCCAGAACACCTTGAACCAATCCTCGGAGAGGGAAATCTGGACCTCAACGTAACTCTTCCCGTGAAGGAGGGGAGTAGGTTGTGTTTTGATCGTCTCCAAGTACGCCACTTGTTCGTCGGAGAGATCGAACATAGTCTTGATGCCACTTTTGAGTGGGTGGCTCATTTTGAAGTGGTGGGCGCCGAACACCCTCTCGCAATGAAGTGACGCTTCGTCTTTGCCGCTATGACGGGGACCGTTGAAGAGGATAAGCTTGGGTGGACGAACAATCATGGATGGAGTTTGGTCTGCCCCTATCATAGCATGGGGGGAGGGGGAGGAGGAGCGGTGATTGTCTTCTTCCTAGGGGTTAGTACGGCCAATTCCCAAGCGTCGATGGCGTCCTGGCGAGAGATAATGTGCCCCTTCTCGGCTAATGCCAACCACAGGACAGAAGCGAGACGGGGATAGGAGCCGATCTTATATACGTCCTGGGTGCGGAGATAGGCGGCGAGGGAGGCTGGACTTAGATTAGTATCCTCTCCGTAGTGTATATCGCTCAGGATCTCGTCAATTAGTGCGGGTTCCATCATGTCGAGTGAAGGTGAATGAGGTTAGAGAGGGAACTGGGAGTTCGGTAATAGAAAGATAACCAAGCCTACTTAGCCAGCGAAGGGTGATTGCTAGCTGGACAGGTTCGGTTAGGTATACCCCCATCACTCGGAGAGTGAATGTGAAGGGGAGGAGGAAACTGTTGTCAGTTGAGGAAGTGGGGGAATCGGGGAGAACTTGAACAATCCGGTGAATGTTCCTTTTCATCCACGCTTCGTTTCCCAGTGTGGGACGGAGTAGGGTAGCCTGGAGCCGTAAGTCGTTCACTCCTCTCCCACAATCAGGGTTTGCGTGTATATCTTGTAGGTGGTGTCTGTACTCTTTTCGGCTGAGATGGCGGCTTCAATGAGGGTAGGTTCGACACCGGACTCTCCTTCTTCCGTCTCCCACCTAAACGTGGAAGGTGGAACAAGTTCCTCCGACTTCGTTACAGGAAGACTCAGTAGCGGTTTGCACTCCTCGGCATCGAAAGCTTTGCCAACCGGCAACGGGAAGATCTTGTGGTCGTATTTACCACCTCTGTAGGTTTTGTGATCCTTCGCCTTCTGTAAGGCTTCTTCGTAGGTGGTGAAGATGCCCACGGGGAAGTTATACCCTTTGGGATCTCCGTAGCGATACGCCCACACGCAATAGAGAGTGGTGGAAGTCATGATTTATTCCCCCCTCTCGATTCGAACATGCTAGAACGCTTAGGCAGGTAGAGGGAGCTTCTAACCCTGTTGACCTCGTCTTCCAGGGACTCGATGTAACCAACGAGCCACGCAGGATTGGTTTGCATGATCATGTTGATGTGTTTGATCATGTCGTCGGTGGAGGGTTTCATTTACGGGTAACGGCTTCGATTTGGCTGAGATCGATAGTAGACACGAGGAGTTTTTGTGAGGGCAGGATATTGGCTAACCGGGAGTAGGTGATAGACAAACCGACTACCTGATTACCCTTGGAGTTGACTTTCCAATCTGAAATATAGGGGACAACAATCTTGTTGCCACTCTTCATGTGGAATGTGAGTGTAGTCACGGAGGAGGGGGGGGTGTCTTGCTCCCTCCCATTCTAGCGCATCGACCCCGCTACGTACACTCCCAGTAAAAATCCCGTAACAAGACCGAGCATCATAGCCGTGCCGAGTTCAGACATGATCAGCCTCCTTCCTGGAGAGGGCTGCAGTCCACCCCGCACACCACGCACTAGCCTCTTCTTGGCTATACCATTCAGGGGCATCTGAAAGTTCTGGTTCCTTAGCAGCTTTGAGGTAAAGATGAAGAAACCTGGCAGCTTTGGCAATATGTTCAGACCACTCTGGTCGGTCTAACTCTAAACATTCAGCAGAGTGATCTTCCAGCCATGCCACCAAGTCGGCTATTTCTCTGTGAGGAGCCACCAGCGCGGGGGAGGGGTTCTCTAGTAGCTCGGCGGCGCGTTGGCAATGCAGGGACTTGACTCCGCGCAGGTACTTCACCAGTTCCGCCACCTCACCATCGCCAGGTGGGGATAGGCTCAGCGATTCGGATTGATCCATGACGTGGTTTTGTTAAAAGATTCAAAGGACGGTACAGGGCCGCACAGCTTGTCTGTGTAACCAGATAAAGCACCGGCAGGGTTCCTCGTGCGGCAGGATAGCGATGCTTCGTAGTATGACAAGTAGGCAGAAAATCTAATCCGCTGTACTTCAATGTCTTGCAGCAGGCAAATCGTCAAGCAAAAGCAGACAACGAAAAAGAAAGCGATAAGTTGTTTCACGCCTCCACCTCCCCGCCCTGGGGCGCAGGCACCGGCACCGGCACGGGCGCAGCGTGGCGCTCCAGCAGCTCGGCAATGCGGGCGTAGATGGCCCGCCTTCCCAGTCCACCGTCTTGCCCGTGCAACCACGCCACCAGCTCCGCCACCTCCCCCTCGGCGGGTGGGGCGGGCGGCTGGCCCCAGCGGGCGAGCACGGCGTTGATGCCACGCAGCGCGATTTCGTCAGCCGTTCCACCCTCGCGAAGCGTTGCCGAGTAGAACACCTCCAGCTTTTCCCGGTTGGTGCCGCTGTGTTCGGGGTCGATGTAGTCGGCGGGTGGGGCGGGCGGCTCCGGCACCGGCACGGCCAGGGCGGCGCGGAGTGCAGCGGCGCTGCGATCGAGGAGCCGTTCCTCCTCCAGCGTCTCTGCGTGGGGCTCCAAGGCGTTGTGCAGCTCAGCGCACAGGGCGTTGAAGTCAGTCATCGCTAAGAGCCTCCAAGGCGCGGCGGATTGTGTCGGTGTTGCATCCCAATCCGTGAGCTTTCAGGTCAGCCGCAAGAGTGCGGAGGTCGGCTATGGCCTGCTCCTTCAAGCTGGGCGGCGTCGGGCGCATGGCGTTGCGGAGCCACTCAGCGGTGCCGCCGCATAGAGGCTCATTTTCGTGTCTGTAAATCGCATCGCAACACGCCTGCAGCCTCTGATCGTCGCCCCAGCGGGCGGCCTGGGTGGCGATGTACTGCTCTCGGATGGCGCCGCCATCGCGGGCCACTGGCGCCTGGATGCGCCACTGATTGACCAGCCCCTGCGGTGGTGTGATCGGGTGTTCCATCACGCCCCCTCCCTCGCCCGGCGGGCTTCGGCGTGGAGCAGGTCGGCAGAACCCGCGCAGCCACGGGCGGCCAACCAGTCGGCCACGGCGTCGATCTCGGCGGCGGTCGCCAGCCGCACTGAGGCCATCCGAGCGCCGTCCGAGTTGTACCGGGCCTGCGCCACCACCTCCCACAGCGGCCGATCCGCTGCGGGTGCGGGTGCGGGCTCGGGCGCAGGCGGACGACTGATCAGGTCGTACTCTCCAGTGTCATCAAACGAGCTGTGCTCATACTGCCAACGGTGGCCATCAAACTCAAAGGATGAACTTGTTCTGTCCTGAAAGCGTTGCTTAATGTAGTCGCTGTATTCTGTCGAGTTCTTATAGACCTTCCTCCTGATCCATTCCTGTACCGGCTCGGGTGTGGCGGCCCGCTGCTCCAGGGCCTCCACGCGGCGCCGGAGGTCGAGGAGGCACCGATCAGTACCGAATTTATCTTGTTGTGCCCAGCGCTTTACTTGCTTCCAGGCATCTTCAAGCGTCGTCATAGCTGTTCTCCAGTGTAGTTGTGGTCAAACCAGGCTAGCAAAGCCCTTTTTCAGGTTACTGCAAGCCTCCCGGATCTCCACCTCGTTCAGGGCATTTTCCCCCGCTTCGGTAAGTGTCCACTTGCCGTCCCACTTACGAATGAGATCACGGACTAAAAGTCGGCTCACCAGGGGCTTGGTAGTATTGCTCGGGACCTTGCCGGTCCTGCGAACGCACTGCATGACTCGGGTTTGGGCGGGGGTAAGCATGATGGGGGAGTGCTTCATGGCCATCATACACCACCATCCCTCACTCTGTCAAGCTCCTCCTCCAGCTTCGTGATCTGCTGGAGCAGTTCCGAGTGCTCCTGGAGGACGCCTGACATTCTCTCCATCAAACAATCCTCACATGGGTCGGTGGTAATCTCAAACCCCTTAGAGACATTGAAGTTAACATTAGTCTTCAATGACGAACCGCATTCACTACACTCATTATCGAATGAGATAGATATATCTATCCCCGCTGCGGGGATGTAGCCATTTAGCTCAGGCATGACACCGCCTGTTCAGGTGGGAGTTGAGCGCAGAGATTGAGGCGGTGAATGTTATAAGTTGCGAGAGGTATTGCGACAGATAGAATCGCCATTGTCAAATTAACCCCCAAAACTGAAATGATAAGCACTGCACTCTTAGCGTCATCATCAACCCGATCCCACCAGTCCATCAGTCAAGACCCTCCTAAGGTCGTCAGGGTGGATCACAGCATTGGGGTACAAGGTGAGAACATCACCAAACCTTCCCAAGACCGTGCTACTAGCCAATTCTACCAGCCAGTCCCCTCTCCTGCCAACCTCAGCCGCCTTCCCGTACAACAGCAATCCAGCCGGCAAGGCGATTGGCAAGTTTATAATCTCCCCCTCCACCACCACGTTCTCCTCCCCAGCCAACTCGACCATCTGACCGGCGTACCACTCGATCGCGGCTATCTGTTTAGCCGTCAGCCTACCACCCTTCCTCGCCCGTTTATACAGATCCTGGGCGGTATCCGAGTTCTTGCACATTCCGCAGTACCTTACCGCCCTCTTCCACCTCTCATTCTTGTCCCGCATCATCTACCAGAGCCTGGAGGTACCCTGTAACGATCTGCTTACCCTCCAACGTATTAGCCGGAACTCCAAGGTTCTTTACAACATCCGTGAAAGGCTTCCTAAACACCCTCTCATACTCCTCCTTCGCCTGCCTATACTCCCTAACCACCTTCGCCCCATCCACCTTCAACGAGTCAGGGACCTTCACAACATGCAGATTATCTTTCGCCCTGGAAATTCCAACATACAGCAACGCCCTCTTGTTCGATGCTTTGACGAAGCTGAGTGTGTTCAAGTACACGTTTTCGATAGTAGACCCCTGGCTCTTGTGAGTCGTGATGGCGTAAGGGTATTGGGTGCTCGTCCACATACCCTTGATCCTCTTGATCTCAGTCAGAACAAGGTTGGCGTCCTCAAAACGCTTCTCAATCTGATACCCCCTGAGCTTACCTTGCAGCTTCTCAATGTACTCGTCCATGATCTTGTATTGGCAAGGCGGAACCGTCCGAATCAACCCTGTGCCAATAGAACCCTTGACTGTGAGTTCGTATGACTGCCAAGGATAGTTATTGGACCGTCTATCCTTCCGGACATTCACAATCTCGACCAACTCTCCGTTAAACCCAATACTGCCCTTGTTCTCCCGCATCATAATGATCTCATTACAGATGAAGGGGATGGAACTAGCATCGAAGCCGAAGTATTTCTCGAGCACCCGGTCCCGAATCTTCTTTCCTTTCTCCCTTACCTGATCGTTACGGAAGGCGATGTACCGGTGATCGTAGGTGGCAAGGTAACCCCTCTTATCGGACAAGATGTTACTGATCATCTTCTCCACCATCTCATTCTCACTCCTGTGGACGGTGATGGACTCTCCACCTTCCCCAGTCTCTGAACTATCAGGGAACCAAGCCGACTTTCTATTCCTTTCTGCGGCCTGGTGAATCACACCCTGTTGCCGCATTTGCTTCACAAGGCGGAACACCTCCAGGTTGCCGGTGTTGGTGTGGGAGTTCATCTTCCCCTCTGCTGATCGAGCCATGACAGGGGGCAGTTGAGCCATGTCGCCCGTGAAGACGATCTTCGCCTTGGAAGTCATGAACAGCATGTAGTCCTGTTCACTAATCATGGAACACTCGTCCAAAGCAATCAGGCTGTACTTGTTTACTTTGTCGATCTTGCCTTGAGTAAACTGGGTGGTACCATCTTCCCGGTCAACACCGAACTTGAGAAGGAGGGAGGCTACGGTAGAGGTTTCGACAAGGTGTTGAATGTCGTTGTCGAGTTTGGAAAGGATGTTGAGCCTGGCGAGGTGAGTCGGTGCGCAGAGGATCAGGTTCATATTGCCGTTACGAACCAAGGCGGAAATAGCTTTGCAGAGGGTGTAGGTCTTACCCGTGCCCGCATCGCCAAGGAGGAGAAGCTTGGAGAAATTTTGACAAACGATCTTGTCGTACAGGGCTTGTTGCTCTGTATTGAGAGACATGGAGAGGGTAGGCGGGTTTCCTCAAGCCACCATCTTAGACCCTGACGCAAGGAATCGAGGCTGAGACCTTGTCGCAGTTCTTGGGCTTGTCATCAAAGTGTAGCATGGATCCGGCGACCTGTCGAACCCTTAGGTCCTCGTCAGGAGAATTGTCATCATTCGGACGCATACGGAGCAAGTTGTAGGGGATGGCGTTCTCCCTCAGCCACCGGACCGTCCGCTCTTTCTCCCTTTCAGGTCTAGCGGTTACTATTAAGACTTTATAACCCAGCTTATTTAACGACCTAAGCAGTTTAATTAGTGGGGAGTTGGGCTTACCCCCCAGCGATAATGTGCCGTCTATATCAAAAGATACCGCCCGCATGTATAGCTTTAAACTACTAGAACACCATTCTATTAAACTCCTCGTACTCAGGCTTGAGTTCGTAAGACGGAGAAGGACAAGTCTCCACAAAGAATTTGAAAAACTTGGAGTAGTTATCCTGTTTGGCTGCATGAATCCTACGTTGAATCTCCTCTACTTCCGCCTTTTTCTGCTTCAAGACCTTTTCCAGATCTACCACACTTTGGGTAGTAGTACAGTACTTGTGTGCGAGATTATTGGCTGTAGTGGTCATGTCCAGTGCTGCTTTGTGGAAGGTGTAGCACTTGGAGAGGTATTGTTCGTAGGACTCTTTGATCCCTGGGAATTTGTCAAAACTTACAAAAATATATGCCGAATCCCACACGGATTCGTTGCACTGTCTCCCTCTATGGGAGACAACTTTAAATCCACTGTGATAACTCCTTGAGAATAAGGTAGGAGATGTATACTTTGTATGGGTTGGCACAACTAAAGCGTTGTCCGGGATCCAAAGCCTGTGAACTATTTCGAACTCTAGACCACTGGTGTTCTCAATGCTAGGAAGTTTTGAACGAGCACCCCACTTCTGAGAATTTACATCAACTACAGCTCTCCATTTGATCAATTCAATCTCGCATTCCCAGCCATAGAACTCCTTCGACTTCTGGATTAGCAGGTTTTTGATATCTTCCAGACTAGATGCGGCCAATCTGATGTGATTTTTCTGCATAATTATCGTACTTCTCTTCCTGGGAGCGGACAAGGGGCCAGGGGTGACGAGTTGAGTCATTGAGGGTTAGTTCCCAAAGGGCGGATTGGAGTTCTTCTTCGTTAACGCAGAGCTTGAAACACACGGGTTCACCGGAAACAGTCCAGTCCCTATAGATGACTACTGAGTGAACACCTTCTACCCAATCTGCAGAGATTAGGTTTTCGGTTATGGTGGACATGGGAGGGGGAAAAGGGTAGATGTGGAAGGGGGAGATTAGCTCTCCCCCAACCTCGATCACATGACCATTATGTCCGCGATCTCTTTTTTCTTCTTCTCAGTCTTCTTGTGAAGAGAGACGAAGACGCCTTCTTCGGGGTTGTAGACGATCTCTCCGGAGTTACCGTACCGAACGATGTCCGAAGGGGAGCAATCAAGTTGGACGTAGTCCTGTGAAACCCTGACACCTTCACCGAACGGCTCTCTTTGACGGTGGTTGAAGAACTTGAGTTCGCCGGAAGCAATCTCCTTGAAGATTGTATCCCAGTCAAAATCTGATTCGCCGGGGTTGAGGAGTTCGAAGAAGTAATCGTTGCGGGCATTACTCCTATCCCACACGAAGTAAACGTTGAGTTCGAAGTCGGAAGTGGTGGTGTTGACTGAGATCCCATTCTCCGGCCTGATAGCGCAGGGAGGGATCACGTTGTTGTTGATTTGAACGATGGGGTTGTAGTGCAGATTGCCGCCAAATTCCGGCTTCGCGTTCAGGATGTTGAGAAGATCCTTGGGAGACTCACCGTACCTGTTGCACTCTTCGACAATCGCAGTCAGCAAGTCGAAGTTGAAGCTGGAGAACAAGGAGGAGATGGAGACAACCTCAGGAATCATCTCCTTGTTGATCAGGTTGTCCTGGCAATACTCCACAATGAACTCTTTCTCAAGTCCAGAGAACTCCAGGAAGTAGAACAGACGGCCAGGGCGGTTACGCATGTGCTCGTCCAGACGCCACTTGTCGTTACTGGTGAGAATGAACAGCTTCTTGGACTGGTAGGTACCGTCGAGAAGGGTCAGAATGCTCTCCTGAGCTTCTTTCTTGTACACTTTCTCGAACTCGTCCAGCAGAACCACGCAGGGCTGGGAAATAGAGGCGAGGAAAGAGTTGAAGCTGTCGCCAGAGAACTCGGTGTTGATGATGATGGTAGGCATATCAGACTCGATGCTGATTTGCCTGGCTAGGAGAGTTTTACCACTCCCCTTCTCACCCACCAGGAGTGCGCCGGTATTGCCTTCCCGTTTCTCGAAAGTGTTCAGAATGCGCTGGCAGTTTTTGAGGCAGTTGCCATAGATCTTGCCTTTCCGGGTGAAGGGCTCGCTCTCCTCCAGGAAGAAGCCCTCCATAGGGTGGAACTTGAGGATGTAGTTCCCCTTAGGAAGGTGCTCGGTAATGTCCAGAGCGTTGCCGGGGAAAGCCCGGTACACATTCCCGGAACGGATAAAGTGGGTCATGGGGCGGAAGAAGGTTCCGGATCCACCGTAGCATGGCCAGGGGCGGAACGGGGGAAGTGAGTAGGTGGATTTATGCTACAATACGCAGAAAACGTGATTTTCATCTCCTTCCATGAAAGGTTGCAGTAATCCGCAGCCCTGGGGACGTTCCACTCTGCGGAAAACAGCTTCTTCATGGCTTCTAGGGTCTTGGGTTTCATGGTGTCAGAAAGTAACGGCGAGGTGGGTGATTTTCTCTATGGCCTGTTCGATGCTGCTTACTCCATCCGTGCTGTTGAGAAGGCCAGTATGAGGCACGGGTAGTTTCGGCTTCTTTAAGATGAAGATAAAGAACAAGTTTCTAAGGGAAATACTTAGATTTCTGCTTGAATAGAACAGGGGTCCTATGCTCCCAAGCCCATTCTCTTCAATCACACTCACCTTAACATCGTACTTGAACCCGTCGTGATACAGGTAGGAGAAGGAAATGGAGTAGAGACTAGAGATTTCGGAAGTTAGTAATTTTTTCCCGTTACTGACTTTAACGTTTTTCGCATCCAGAAAGAGTTTGAGAGTGTCGGGGAGGTAGGAAGGAATGTCAATCATAAGAGGAGGAGTTGTTCGACAATGAACTCTTCAAGGGAAGAAGGAGAGGATAGAGAAGTCCGTGGTATCGGGAAGTATGACCTTGTATTGAATAGTGAAAGAGTTCTTCCGCTAGGTCTACCAGGATAAATCTTATATTTTCTCTGTATATAGACATTATACTGATTGGCTAAACTGGCGATATCCTTAACTTCAATCTCTGCCCCCCGCAATATAAAGTACTTGAGTTGTCTATAATCCTTTTTGGCCATGATATCTTTTGTCCGTATTGCCCCGTATAGGTATTTCTTACTCTCATTGAGCTTAGTTGGTAGGTACAGAAGTATCTTATATTGTAAGAATCTTTCTACCTCAAATCCCCACTCTTCTAAGATCTCTACAGCCTTATCCACCTTCATGTCATCCCCTCCAGTCTTTTTGTTGCCAAGAAGACTTCCAAGTCGGAAATGGTTTTAAATTGGGATGTGTACATTATAGAGGATTCCAGATTCAAATGAGTTTTGTTACATCGTATAGTGACGTCGATCTTTCTATTAGAATAAGGATAAAACTCGGGGATTATAACCACGCTCTTGTTCTCTGATTCACAGAAAGAGAGAATATCACTTACTGAAAACAAGAAGGGAACTACATGTTTTTCCAACTGCGCTAGGTTGTGTACATTAAGTATCTGAGCGTTTGCTGCAAAACAAACAGACAAATGATTGCCAAAAACTATAGTTTTAAACCTACTCTCTGATTCGTACAACCTCCATGAGTAGGGGGGATTACCCTTCTCCAGCAAATCCCTCACATGATCAATAATCTGCTTCATGTCAGCCATCTTTCTCCAGCGGAGCCATGGTGAGGCCAAGAGAACCAAGTTGGAGGTGGTAGAGTTCCGCCTGCTCTTGCGGTCCTACCCAAACAACCTCAGAGCCTGTTGTGTGAATCGACATTGCGATCTTGGCCGCCTTCTTCTCTGACATACCAGGAAGAACCTCGACCAGACTAAGAATCACATGGTCGAAGGTGTTGAAATCATCATTCAGGACGATGATCTTGTAGTTGGGATAGGGCTTTCTGGCGGTGCTACTGACCGTATCGAGGACAGTGGCGGACATAGGTGGTTGAGGGTGAAGGGTGGATCACCCTACCTTAGCACACTCACCACCCGTGAGCGGGGACAACGTCGAAGTGGGGTTGTGAAGAAAGTATGTAGACATGGGCTCGGATCACCACAGCCCCGCTCTCCGTCTTGATAGTGAAGGTGAGGGGCCATGCCTCCTGCCAGCCTCCCCGACCGAAGTAAAACAATCTCGCAGCCTCGGCCACAAGACTGATCTGATCACAGGTTCGAGGGTGAAGAACTCTAAACCGTTCGGGAGGTAGCTGGAGTTCGTCAATACCGAAAGTGAAAAACATCTAACTCCACAGATCTTATCGAAGGTGTCATAGTCCATGATTACTAAAAACTTCATGGTATAAACTTAATGGCCTACCATATCCTAACTCTCTTCGGAGATATAGGATGGTCTTAAGCTTCTTCTCGGACATCTTCTCTATTTCGTCTAGTGAAAAGATTTGAGTGATACGTGTACCATCGTCGTGGTGGTATATACAACTCACCATTTTAACCCCACACCTTCTATTTGAATTAGGAGGGGTTAAAATACCACCTTGCAAAATACCACCATGCAATGCAAGAGATGGCATTTTGTTTCCGGGGTTCTCGAAGTAACCCTCTTCGATTCGTGGTACAAACCACAAGTCGCTACAGATCTTTGCGAAGGTAGCGTAATCCATGATCAGAACAGGTTCTCAACCATCCAGGTTGTCAGTTGGATGTCTAGCGACTCCTCGCCCATGGATTCCACTTCGCCAATGGAGTACACAAAGTGGATATGACCACTATAGGTTCTTCGGTATTTCAGGAAGATGTGACTAGGAACACGCTGAAAGCTGGAGAGTACAGGATCAAACCCCTTGTCGGTGCAGAACTTAATGAACTGGGGCAGTTCCATGGCAAAGGAGGGTGCTGTGGGGAGTTTAGCACGGGGGTGGGGTGTCTGCAAGGGAGTGCAGGATAAACCCGACCACACGCTCCTCAAGTTCGTTTTGGGGGAGGGATTCAAGGTCTTCTAGGGTGATGGATCCAATTCGTTTGGGGGGATATAATATGCTGTATTTTGTATTATCGAAGAGAATAAATACACGGTCGAGATAATTATATACGTAATCTAAGTTATACTTATCACATAGCACTTCTATCCTGCTTCTTACCTCATTTGCTCTATTATTCACGCCATACTCCTGATAAACAACTCACAAGCGAGGAGTTCGCGTTCCTCGTCGGATAGGCCAATTATGTCTTCCAGGAATAGGGAGTCCTTTCCGAACAACATTTGGTAACTAAAACCCGCATCGAAAGGTTCAGGTTTAATCACAACAATATGGGAAGAAGTTGTATCGAGAGTCTCTGCCTCCTCAATAGATATAGGCACAGTAAAAGTGCTGAGGTTATAGTCTTTTAGCACTTTTCTAAACTTATCTAAGCTGTGAGTAGATGGATACCTTATTGTTGTCAGAATAGTGGAGGTTAAGTTTGGAAACGGGAAGATGTTGAACTTGGTGGTCACTTTGCCAACTCCTCAAAGATCAGTCGAATTTCTGCCTCCTCTACCTTACCACGCATCTCCTGGGCGAGACTGTCGATCCCTCCTGCGGTTAGGTTTGCGAACACGTCGATTGGCAGGAGGGTGGGAGATACGTTTAATGGGGTTGAGTAGTATTTTGAATACGCATCTACATTACACTTTACTACTTTATCTACAGTGCAGTTAGCTTCGTTATCAAACTTTTTACTTAAGAGAATGGCACTGGTCAAGATCTTTTCCAAAATCTCTTCGCTTATCTCCTCATAAAGAGAGAGTGAAATTTTTAGGTATAAATAGTCAAATTCCTCATCCATCACGTAATACTCTCCTATCCCACATTCTTCTTCTTTATCTAACCACGGGGCATGCTCTCCCTCCAACCACACAACCTTCTCAAGAGTCTTTGACACCCTCTTGCACACTTTAATCAACTTCGAGGCATAATGCCCCTCAATATACTCCTCGTCGGTCATTCCATCAATCATTGTTGGTCACCGTTCAAGTTTTCCATGATCATGGTAAGTAAGATCTCTTCGAGTTTTGTAGCGTCTAAGTTCATAAACTTAGTGAGGATGTGTGGCTCAAAATTGAACAAATTCGTAGTAGTTGCAAAATTAATGGAGTTAGAGTAGAGTCTAATGAAGCCGGTTTGATTGTAGGATAGAGCTAGATCTTCCCAAGACTTGCACTTTTTAATGATAGACTCTATCTCTATAATGTTTTTCCCCTCTAATGACTCCTTAGTAGCTATTATAAATCCGTATTCATTTGAAGCTTTTGACTTCACTATAATGGGAGAAGCTAATGATTTCCCAAAATACATCGCGTATCCATTTTTCGAGCAAATGCTCTCGACATCTTTAAATAATTGATGAGTAGAACTCAACATCTTGTACCTCCTTCATGTGTTATACACCAGGATACCAGCTTCTCTTCTAACTGACTGGCAACTTCCTCGGGGTCATCATCCGTACAAATTTTAGTTACATCAATTATCTCTAAACCAGTCCACATACCTGTCTCATTACCCACTACTGTCTTGTTTATTAGATGGACAAGAGCGTGGTTCCCTTCAATATTTTTACATAATACGGTATGTCCTTTTAAGGAATATAAGTTAACTAGGTGTTTCCATGTCTCAGAGATAGTTATAGAGTACTTTAATACGTCGCCGCTAATAGTTTCGCAAGACAGACTAGGGCTTATGTGGAAAAATGGAATGTCATCTTTATCGTGTATGTGTACTCTACTTCTACTTCTATATCTGCCATCTACCGCTGACGAAGTAGTAACTTTGTACCCCCACCTCCTACACCAATCCCCCCCCCACCCCCCCCCCC
>VFQS010001078.1_pt1 | contig 26474 bp, 25 predicted proteins | sample 3512361 | NCBI WGS metagenome assembly VFQS01 (sample SAMN10412375, study PRJNA504923) | tailings metagenome | isolation source: Relicate 1 Philex TSF3 active mining | place: Philippines
ATGCTGTCTTGGTATTGTCAGTAATCGAGGGAAAAGTTAATCGCGTTGCAGAAAAGCCACTGGTTTATTTTCAAAGAGCTTGGCACACCATCGGTGAAAAGCTAAGCGACAACTCCTAATTAACGGCCTCTGGGCCAAGCAGTGCCTTGAGTTCTCCAAACAAATCTTGTCCGACCTTAACGCGCTGCGGAAGCATAAAGTGGCTGGTTCCTGACGTAGCGGATAGTTTTACCTGCACCTCAACTGGTCCAGGGTGTGCCTCGAGTATATTTGCAAGCTGCGTCAGCTTTTCCCTGGTTGCCAACGCTTCAGTGAGGCTGAGTTGCAAAATTCCTCCGCGATCGCGTCCCGGATCGATTGTTTCGATTGAAAATCCTTGAAGCACAATTTCTTCGTCTCGTCTGGTGATTCGACCACGAATAGTAACTGTTAGGTCTTCGACCAACAGTTCTCGATACTGCTGGTAGGTCTTCCCCATAAACATGACCGATATTTCTCCAGAGAAATCTTCCAAAGTTAGTTGGGCATATTGATTACCGGAAGAGCGCGCAATCCGGTGCTGGACTTGAGTGATCAAACCAGCCAAGGTAACGGTCTCACCATCCGCCAGGTCGCTATCTCGCAGAGCTGCTGCCCCCATGTCTGAAAAGCGCATGAGCTCTGCTTCCATACCAGCAAGTGGATGGTCGGAAACATAGAGCCCAAGCATTTCTCGCTCATGCGCCAAGAGGTCTCGCTTTGTCCACTCAGGTAAATCTGGAATTGCGACATTGGTGGAATCGTCCTGCAGCAAGTCTCCAAACAAGTCGACTTGGCCAGTAGCTGCTTCGCGCTTGACTACTGCCACTGCATCAATTGCCTCTTCATGGACCGCATAAAGAGCGCGCCTAGAGTGACCCATCGAATCAAATGCACCAGCCTTAATTAGCGATTCAACGACTCGCCTGGTGCAGGCCACGGCGGGAGCTCGTCGCAAATAATCATCGAATGAGGTGAACTTGGGCTCTCTTGTTTGAACAACCGCATCAACTACGTTGTGCCCAACGTTTCTAATTGCAGCTAGACCGAAGCGAATGTCATCTCCGACCGCAGCAAAAACATCGATTGACTGATTAATATCCGGCGGAAGAACCCGAATGCCCATTTTGCGACACTCATTCAAATAGACACCAAGTTTGTCCTTCGAATCCCCGACCGATGTTAGGAGCGCGGCCATGTACTCAGCTGGAAAATTCGCTTTCAGGTACGCCGTCCAGTAGCTCAATACCCCGTAACCCGCTGAGTGGGCCTTGTTAAACGCATAATCAGCAAAAGGCAGCAAAGTGTCCCAAAGCGCCTTGATGGCTGCCGCTGAGAATCCGTTTGCCTTCATACCGTTTGAAAAAACTTCGAATTGCTTTTCCAGCTCTTCTGGTTTTTTCTTACCCATTGCCCGGCGCAAAAGATCAGCTTGGCCTAACGAGTAGCCGGCCACTTTTTGCGCTACGGCCATCACCTGCTCTTGGTAAACAATCAGGCCGTAGGTGGGATCCAGAATTTCACGAAGCGGTTCGGTCAGTTCAGGGTGAATGCCCTCAGATTGCTGTTGGCCATTCTTACGCTGGGCGTAGTTGGTGTGAGAGTTCATACCCATGGGACCTGGGCGATAAAGGGCAATAACGGCTGAGATGTGTTCAAATTCCGAAGGCTTCAGCATTCTCAGAAGTGAGCGCATGTTGTTGCCATCTAACTGAAATACTCCCAAGGTTTCACCACGAGAGAGAAGATCATAAGTCTTGCTGTCGGCATTTAGATCTAGTTCTTCCAAGACGACTTCAACACCACGGTTTTTCCGAATGTTGCTGAGCGCATCATCTATCACCGTAAGGTTTCGAAGGCCAAGGAAGTCCATCTTTAGTAGACCCAGCTCTTCACAAGGTGGTTGATCGAACTGAGTGATGATGGCTGGGTCATCCTCGCGCTTCATAATTGGAATTACTTCCAGAAGTGGTTTAGCAGACATGATCACACCGGCCGCGTGGACAGAAGATTGACGCTTCAGGGACTCAAGTCCTTTGGCGAGGTCAAATACTTCCTTACTCTCAGGGTCCGTATCGATAATCTCTCTGAACTCAGCTGCTTCGGCATAGCGTTCAGAGTCCTTATTGATCACATCATCAAGCGATACATCTCTTCCCAGCACCATCGGTGGCATGGCCTTTGTTAGACGCTCGCCAATGGAGTATGGCTTTCCCAGCACGCGAGCGGCATCCTTGAGTGCTTGTTTTGCTTTGATTGTTCCAAAGGTAACTATCTGCGCGACACGGTCATCGCCATACTTCTCTGTCACGTATCTAATAACTTCAGGTCTGCGTCTATCGTCAAAGTCAACATCGATATCTGGCATAGAAAGACGCTCTGGATTTAGGAATCTTTCAAAAATCAAATCATGTACTAAAGGGTCTAGCTCAGTAATGCCAAGAGCATAAGAAGCTAAGGAACCAGCCGCTGAACCTCTTCCTGGCCCAACCCTAATTCCCTGGGCACGGGCCCACGCAATGAAGTCAGCCACTACCAAGAAGTAGCCAGGGAATCCCATCTTTATGATTACTTGAATTTCGTAATCTACTTGCTGACGATGCCGCTCACTAAATCCAGCGGGATAACGCCGCTCCATCCCCTTCCACACTTCTTTTTCAAACCAGCCAGCCTCAGTCTCTCCTTCTGGTACTGGGAAGCGAGGAAGTAGGTCTTGCTTTTCAAAATCAATTTCACATCGCTCTGCAATGAGCAATGTGTTATCAGCTGCATCCTCGAGTTGTGAAAAAATACTTCGCATTTCTTGAGAGGTTTTTAGGTAATACTCTTGGGACTCAAACTTGAACCTTCTCGGGTCATTTAAGTTGGTACCAGTTTGAACACAAAGCAGAGCTTCATGAGCAGTGTGGTCTGCCTTATCTACATAGTGCAAGTCGTTGGTAGCCACCAGCGGCAGTGCTAGATCCTTTGCCAATCTCAGAAGGTCATCTCGAACGCGCTTTTCTATATCCAGCGAGTGATCCATTACTTCAACAAAGAAGTTGTCTTTACCAAAGATTTCTCGAAACTCAGCGGCTGATTTCAAAGCTTCGTCATATTGACCAAGCCGCAACCGGGTTTGCACTTCGCCACCTGGGCAGCCAGTGGTTGCAATTAAGTCTTTGGAATACTTCGCCAGCAGCTCTTTATCAATTCTTGGCCTCACATAAAAACCAGATAGATAGCCCTCACTGCTTAGCCGAAACAGATTATTCATGCCGTGGTTGCTGGTTGCCCACATAGTCAAGTGAGTGTAAGCGCCACCACCTGATACATCGTCTTCACCACCATCAGCCCAGCGGACCTTTGATTTCTCGAGTCTTGAACCCGGCGCAAGATAAGCCTCAATGCCAATTATTGGTTTGATTCCAGCTGCCTTGGATTGTTTCCAGAATTCATAGGCGCCGTGTGTATTTCCGTGATCCGTCATGGCAATCGCCGGCATGCCAAGCTCTGCAGCTTTTGTAACTAGCGGTTTGATGCGAGCAGCTCCATCAAGCATGGAGAACTCTGTGTGATTGTGCAGGTGGACAAACGACTTCTCTGACACAATCAACCCCTTAGCTAGGCAACAATGCTAAAGCCGGAACTCTGGATCGCGCAGAGCGTCGAGCGCTTTAGCTAAATCGGCCGGATATTCTGACTTGAAGCTTAGGCTCTGCCCGCTAATTGGATGCTCGAAACCTAATGCCACCGCATGCAGCCACTGCCGATCTAGCTGGAGCTTTTGAGCAATTTTCGGGTCTGCTCCGTAAAGCAGATCCCCTACTAACGGATGGCGGAAGTGCGAGAAATGAACCCTGATTTGATGGGTTCTGCCCGTTTCCAGACCAACTTCAAGCAGTGCAGCGGTTGGCAGTAGTTCAAGGGTTTGAAAGTGAGTGATGGCTCGTTTTCCCGCCTGAGAAATGGTGAATTTGTAGTCATGCTTGGTGCTGCGGGCAATCGGAGTGTCAATCGTCCCGCTCGCAGGATCAGGATGCCCCTGAACCAGGGCGTGATAAGTCTTTTTGACCACGCGATCGCGAAAAGCCTGCTTCAAAACCGAATACGCCCGCTCGCTCTTAGCTAGCACCATTAGCCCAGAAGTCCCAACGTCTAGGCGCTGAACAATGCCCTGGCGCTCATTAGCGCCGGATGTTGAGAGCTGGATGCCACGAGCCAATAACACCCCGGGCACCGATGGACCTTCAAACCCAAGAGATGGATGAGACACCACTCCAGCAGGCTTATCGACGACCACGATGTCGGAGTCTTGGAATACGACTTGTAGTTCCGCAACATCCTCGGCGGTAACCTCCACCACTTGTTCTGTTGTTTCAAGGTCAACCTCGATAAGTTGTGAATCAACAAGTTTGGTGGCTTTGTCTAGAACTACCCCATCCACCAAAACTTTGCCTGCATCAATGAGCTCTGCAACTTGAGTGCGACTCATTCCAAGCATTTTCGCAAGGCCTGCGTCTAAGCGCTCTCCGACCCTAGCTTGCGGAACTGGCAGTAATTTACTTGGCACGCCCTCCACCGATTTCATCGCCACGCAACGTCAGGATTACTGCGAGCACAACTCCCGAGACTAAGAAAGTATCCGCAAGGTTAAAAATTGGAAAATTAAACGGAATCTGAATGAAGTCAACGACCCAGCCATTCAAAAACTGAGGTGGCTTGAGTGCTCGATCAATTAGATTGCCAGCAGCCCCTCCCAATGCAAAACCAGCCACTACAGCCCAGCTCATTGTCTTTATTCTTGACCCATAAATAATTAGTAGTGTGCTGGCAGCCAAAGAGATGAGCGTGAGAATCCAAGTTGCACCAAGGCCAATCGAAAACGCGGCTGCGTTGTTATAGGCCAATCGAAATTGCAGCAATTCACCAATAACTTGAATGCTTTGCGAAGAAAGATTTGCTTCAGCCCAGTACTTAGTTACCTGATCAATCGCGACAATTGAGATAGCAAGTGTGGCAAAGACTGCTATCCGCTGACGCTTAGTAGCGGTTGTCTTCACTCTCGGCAGGCCTTTCTGCCTGAGTTTCCTCATAACTAAAACTATATGTTCTAACTTCAGCCTCACCAGATTGACCTAGTGGCTGAGGATCGCGCTGATAGTAGTCGTAGGAAACATCCGCTTGAGTAGGTGCAGGAACTTCCTCATCGATCTTGAGGTAGGCCTCTTCAGTCAGAATCGACTCAAGTTGTGACTGAATGTAATCACGTAGCTTGGCTCTGTATTCCGCTTCAAATCGCTTTAGGTCTTGGATTGACTCTTCGACTGATCTTCTATCAAGCTCAAGCTGGTTAAAGACCTCTCTGGCCTGAGCCTCGGCATCCCGAACAATTCGAGCTGCTTGCTGCTGAGCTTCGCGAACAATCTGCTCACGTTTGATTCGACCCTCTTGCACGTGATCTGCGTGAAGCTTTTGTGCCAACTCAATGATGGATCGCGAGGCATCGGTGCCTTCTGGGGCAGCTGGATCAACCGCGGTTGGGAACGGGGTAACTTGTGGAGCTGACTCCTGTGGGAGCGATGAACGAAGTCTTAGTTCCTCGTTTTCCCCCAGCACGCGACGCAGTTCAACAACTACTTCATCTAGGTAGTCATCAACTTCGTCTTGGTCATAGCCTTCGCGAAACTTTGTAACCTGAAAACGCTTCGCCAGAATGTCCTCTGGGGTCAGAGCCATAATTCACCTTCCCTAGCCATCAAAACCTCCTCCTATGCTATTGCCCCCTATAGGGACCTAGCAAAGCCTTGCAGGATAATCACGGCAAATACAACGACAGTCCAAGCCAAATCGAGTGAAATACCGCCTAATTGCAGTGGCGGGACAAATCTTCTAACCAATCGAATTGGTGGATCGGTGAGCGTGTAGGCAAAATCCAGAATTGGCAGCAGTATTCCGCGCGGACGCCAACCAGGCTTCAGACTCATCACCAGATCAGATATAAATCTTGCAAGCATTGCGTAGAAAAATAGTTGCAATGCCCAGTAAAGAACCTGGCCAACAATGCTCATGACTACTGCATCAAGTCTTCAGCTTCGCCCTCATCAGAATCTGCGTCGTTAACCGCAACATTGTGGGGGCTAAGAAGAAATACTTTGGAAGTGACCCTGCGGAGCTGGCCTTCAAGTCCTTCTTTCAAGCCAATCATGAAATCCAACATGCGCTTGGCATCTGTCTCGCTCATCGCCCCAATGTTTACGATTACTGGAACTCCAGTTCGATAATGCGCAGCAACTTCCTTAGCGTCGGCATAGCTCTGAGGATCAAGCGTCACAATCTCGGACATCTCAGAGGAGCGGCGAGGTCTCGGCGCAGCCTTGATTGACTTTGGTGCGCCATCACTTTTGGTTGGCTCATCACTACCAAAGCCAAAAAACCCTAGGACTGAATTTAAAGCTCCCATTAATTTCTCCTCAGTTCGCCTTCCAGACTAGGCGGAAATTGGCCTAGGACCAGTAATGGCACTCCCAACTCTGATGTGTGTCGCGCCTAGCCTTATTGCAACCTCAAAGTCTTCGCTCATTCCCATTGACAGCTTCGTGGCTGTTGGCGCCAGGGTTTGAAGCTGCTGCGATAACCCGATTGCCCTCTCGAACTCCTCAGCCGGATCTTTGCCCAGTCCCGCTACTGCCATAACGCCTAGCAAGTTGATTTGCTCAACAGCCAGAACCTGCTCGGCCAAAGTTAGTAAATCTTGGGGTGCGACTCCCCCGCGGCCTAGGTCGTAGGTCAAGTTGAGTTCAATAAAGCCATCAATCTTTTTGTTTTGCTTTGATAGTTGCTTACTCAATTCGGCTACCAGCGATGGTCTGTCAATTGAATGAATTACCGAGGCATATTCCAAAACACTTTTGACTTTGTTGGATTGAAGCTGACCTACGAAATGCCACTGAACATCAAAACCTGAATTCTTCAGCTCATCAGCTTTTTTGCTAGCTTCTTGATCTCGATTTTCACCGAAAGCTTCCTGACCGAGCTGCACCAATTCGGCAACTAGCGAGGCAGGATGGTTTTTGCTGACAACGATTAGCTCTACGTCTTCTTTGGCCCTGCCAACGGATTGGGCAGTTTGCTCAATGGTTTGAAGCACTGAGCGATAGCGCTCAGCAAGGTTCATCAGCGGAAGAAGTCTGGTAGATCCAGATCATCACCAAATGCACCGCGAGCAGCTGGCTGAACTGGTTGAGCTTGAACGTACTCCGGTTCTTCAACGATTTCTTCTGGAGCATCCAACTCTTCGGCAACCAAAGCGGGTTCCTCAGAGAGTGCGTTTTCCAAAGCAACTACTCCAGCTCCAGCTGCTTCAAACTTGCGGTGCTTAGGTTCTCCACCATCAAAGCCAGCAGCAATCACAGTGATGCGTACCTCATCACCCAAAGTGTCTTCGATAGTTGCACCAAAGATTATGTTTGCTTCAGGGTTAACGGCTTCCTGAACCAATCTGGCTGCGTCATCAATCTCATGTAGTCCGAGATCGGATGCTCCCTGAACTAGCAGCAGCACTCCATGAGCGCCCTCGATGGTAGCCTCAAGCAGCGGAGAGGAGATTGCGATTTCGGCCGCACGCACAGCACGGTCCTCGCCCTTTGCGCTTCCGATTCCCATAAGAGCGGAACCCGCACCCTGCATAACGGACTTCACATCGTTGAAGTCAAGGTTGATTAGTCCTGGGATCACAATCAGGTCGCTAATTCCCTGAACACCAGCACGAAGCACATCATCTGCAGTAATGAACGCTTCCAATGCGGAAACTTTCTTGTTTGACATCTCGAGAAGGCGCTGGTTGGGCACGACAATCAAAGTGTCGACTTCGTCACGCAGCGCTCTAATGCCCTCTTCAGCTTGAATTGCGCGGCGCTTTCCTTCGAAGTTAAATGGTCTCGTAACAACACCGACCGTAAGCGCACCTAGTCGCTTGGCAATCCGAGCAACTATCGGGGCGCCACCGGTACCGGTACCGCCACCTTCTCCGGCGGTTACGAAGACCATGTCTGCACCGCGTAGGGCAGCTTCAATCTCACTCTCGTGCTCTTCAGCAGCACGACGACCAATCTCTGGATCAGCACCAGCTCCCAAACCACGAGTCACGTCGCGACCAATGCTTAGTTTGATATCGGCATCGCTCATTAGAAGTGCCTGCGCGTCGGTGTTGATTGCAACGAACTCAACTCCACGCACACCTGCCTGAATCATTCTGTTGAGCGCGTTTACACCACCGCCTCCAACGCCAACGACCTTGATGACTGCTTGATAGTTGGGTGACTGGGTCACTTCTGCCTCCTGCCGGAAAACTCTCAAGTTAAGGCTGAGGCTTAACTTTCCAGAGAGTATTCAATTAGCGGCAAGAAGTTAGGCCCGAAATCCCACTATTTACGCCAGATTTATGGGCGTGTCGGAAACCGCAAACTCCTAATCGAAGCCAACAACAGGGGCGTTGGGCGAAGAAACGTCAATCCGCCGAACCTTGTCCCCACTTGTCTTGAGCAGGGAATCCAGGACTTCTGCTTTGAGCAACGGATCACTATTGGAGCCCCAAAAGACCCTGATTTCACTTTCCTTCAACACAAGTTGAGAAGTCAGTTGTTCACTGACACTGATTCCTGCAATTGAGCTATAGGTAGCGGTCGGAAGGCTTAACAGGAGCTCAACGGCATGAGCGAATCTTGGATCCTGCAAAGTGTTGCCTTGAAATTCGAATACGGGCAGTTGATCACCTGTGCCGGCCACAGCAATTCGAACTCCTGCTGCATCAAACATTTGCCTTTGACCAGATTGATTGATAATCAGTAAAGGTTGACGCTCTCTAACTTTGACTTTCAGAGTGTGGGGTGGTTCTGCTTGAAGAGCAAAAGTTTCAATCAATTCAAACCCAGCTAGAAGATCAGCCACCTCTTGATTACTGACCATTGTCAAGGGTCTGTCTAGAAGAAGCTCCAGAGTGCCTTCTAGCCTTTCAGCATTCAAGCGTTCAGTCCCAACAACAACTATTTGTCTTATCGCAAAGAGCGGTGTAAAAAACGCGGCAATCAATAAACTCACGATAACCAGAGGAGTTATTACAGCTAAGACTCTCCCCCAAATTGTGAATGGCCCAAGCTTCCTCGTTTGGCCTACCCTTGGGGCTTTCCTGCGCTCTTGTCTAATCAGTTCACGATTGGGTTTTCGCAACTACTTCTCCAAAGCTTGAAGCAAGCTAGGCACCATCCGATTGATATCGCCACAGCCCATCGTGATAATGAAGTCACCAGGCTTAGCAAGCCGAGCAGCTGCTACCGGAACATCATCCCAGTTGGGTACATAGTGCATGTTTTCAGCTCGTTTTGATCTACTCGAAATCATTTCACCGGTGACTCCAGGTTCGGGATCCTCGCGAGCTGGATAAATATCAGTCACAACCGCCTCATCGCTCAGCAGCAAAGCGTCTGCGAATTCTTGAGCAAAGAGCCTTGTTCGACTAAACAAATGAGGCTGGAACACCGTTATTAGCCTGCCATTACCAACCACTGCTCGAGCTGCTTTGAGCGCTGCAATCACTTCGGTTGGGTGGTGTGCAAAGTCGTCATAAACCTTTACTCCCCTGCGCTCTCCGTGCAATTCAAATCTTCGCTCGGTACCTGCAAAGCTCTGGATTGCCTTGGCACTTTGTTCAAGGTCAAAACCCAGACCAACCAGGCACGCTATGGCAGCAGCTGCATTGTGAGCATTGTGGCTACCTGGAATTGTGAGCTCTAATGCAACTTTCTGTTCCTGGTATTCCAGTCCAAAGGCCACCCGAGGTCCCGTAGCATCAATGTCAAAGATTCGAACGGTTGAGTCATTGCTCTCACCAAAAGTGATGACGTTGTGATGAGTGAGCATGCTTCTCACAGCTTTCGCGCCTGTGTCATCAGCTGAGATCACAACCATCGATTTTGCTGAATTTGCGAATTTAGCAAATTCACCTTGAAAAGCCTCCAGCGAACCATAGTGGTCCAAGTGATCCGGGTCGACATTAGTAATGACAGCGACCGAAGTGTCGTAGTGAAGGAAGGAGCTGTCTGATTCATCTGCTTCGATGACAAAGAGTTCTCCCTTGCCAAAGGAACTTGAAGCGCCGAACTCTGCTATCACTCCACCATTTACAAAGCTTGGATCGGCACCAAGCCTAAACAGGCCTGTGATGATCATTCCCGTTGTTGTGGTCTTGCCATGAGCCCCTGCAACGGCAATTAGATTTCCGCGTGAAGCTAGGTGCGCAAGTAGCGCCGAACGATGCAGTACTGGAAGACCAAGTGATTTAGCCTTTAAGTATTCTGGGTTGTTTGGCCAAAGGGCGCTTGTTACAACAACTGTGTCAGCATTGCCAAGGTTTGCCTCATCGTGGCCAATTGAAATATGTGCGCCAAGTTCACGAAGAGCTGCAATGTTTGATGACTCTCTGACGTCACTACCAGTAACTTTGTGGCCCATGCCAATTACCAGCCTGGCTATTCCAGACATGCCACTGCCACCTATGCCAACAAAATGCACATTTCCCAAGTCTTCTGGGATGGCTTGGCTGTAATCAGGCTTAATCACCGGTTAAGTATTCACCGCATTCAGCAACATGGCCTGAAGCTGGGCGGTGGCGTCCAAAATCGCTACCGATCCCGAAGCCCTAGACATCTGTTCGAGGGTTTGTCGATGACTCATTATTGGAATTACTCGCTCTGAGATGAAACTGGCTGAAAGCTCGGCATCTTCGACCAGTAATCCTCCGCCAACAGAAACTACTTGCTCGACATTGAATCTTTGTTCCCCGTTTCCAACCGGATATGGAACATATAACGCCGGCAGAGATAGAGCAGTGAATTCACTGACGGTCGAAGCCCCGGCTCTGGAAATAGCAAAGTCGCTAGCGGCAATCGCGGCACTCATCGCGTCACAATAAATGATTCGTTTGTAACCTGCCTCCGATACCTCACTCAGGCCAGCAACGGGTCCGACAATATGCAAAACCTGAATGCCTACTGCTCTAAGGTCCGTTCTGGCTTGCTCAACCGCAAGATTGATGCTTCGAGCACCTTGCGAACCACCTGTTACCAGCAACGTCGGCAAACTCGGATCAAGACCCAACTCAACCCTCGCCTGCTGCTTATCTATGCGTTCAGCGCTTTGAAACTCCCTCCGAAGAGGCATTCCCACCAATTTTGCTGGCGAAAGATCGGTATTTGGGAAGCAAATCGCGACATGCTTAGTCAGCTTGGCTCCTAGCTTGTTCGCAAATCCCGCACGCGCATTAGCTTCATGAACAACTATCGGAACTTTCGCCAACCACGCACCCAAATAAGCAGGCGCCGATGCGTATCCTCCAAATCCAATAACTGCTTGGATTTTTCGCGCCTTGATGATTTGAAGAACCCGAAGACTGGCAATAACGAGTCTGATTGGAAATGCCAATGCTGCTAAGGAAACTTTGCGTGGGAGTGGCAATCTGGCAATTGTCAGAAGCTCGAATCCACGCTGCGGAACCAGGCGGGCTTCCAGACCCTCTTTGGTACCAAGGGCTATCGCTTCGTGTCCTGCGCTTCGCAAATTTTCGGCAAGTGCCAAAAGAGGATTGACGTGACCACCAGTTCCGCCACCCGCCAACAAAAACCTCATTTAGCGAAGCTTTCGCGCAGGACCAGATAATCGATCGCGCTCAACGGCGAGAACAATTCCAATACCTGCCAGGGTCGCAATGGTAGAAGATCCTCCGGCGGAGATCAGAGGTAATGGCACGCCTAGTACAGGGAAAAGACCCAGCACCACACCAATGTTGATAAAGGCCTGCATCGAAATCCAAACCATCACACCGGCGACTAAGTTTCGCGAGAAAGGATTTGTTTGTTGCTTTGCAATAGAAAACAAAACCATCGCCAATGCAAAGTAGAGACCAATTACCCCAATTGCTCCAAGTAAACCAAGCTCTTCACCGATGATTGCAAAAATAAAGTCGTTTTCCACTTCTGGAATCCAACTCCACTTAAGTTTTGATCGGCCTAGCCCAGTTCCCCAGAAGCCACCAGCCGCCAGCGCCCAAGTGCCCTTTTCAAATTGCCACATCACGCCCATCGGATCTGCGCCATCAGGATTCAACCAAGCCTCAAAACGAATTCTTCGCGAAGCTGAGGACATAATCGCTGCAACCGCAGCAGCCGCAATTAGCGCTGATAGTCCTAGCCAGCGACTCAGTGGCATTCCAGCAAAGAGGAACATCGCCATCAGTGTCACACCAATAACAACACCTGTTCCAAGGTCTCTTCCAATGAGCGCTACTAAACCAACCGCTACCGCGGAAACCCCTAGGACCATTCGCCAAATCTGCTTATCGGTTTCAGGGTCTTGGTTGAGCTGAGCCAGTTGAAGCGCGAGTGCGACAATCAAAGCGATTTTCAAAAACTCTGCTGGCTGAATGGTTGTGATTCCAATGTCAAGCCAATTGCGGTTTCCGTTGATTTCGACGCCGAAGAAGACTGTTACTAGCTGCAAAACCAGCAACCCCAATAAAACTGGAGGTGCAAAGCGTCGATAGAAATCGAGCTTTAGGTTTGAAAGAAAAATAAGCCCGGCAAAGCCAACCAATACGTAAAGCCCTTGCCTTAGGAATGTGAAGGCTGCATTGTCTGTCTCTTTGTAGCTATCTACTGCAGATGCACTAGCGACCATGATTAGACCTACCACCACAATCAAGACAGTCAAACCAAGCAACATTGCCGCCTGTTTAGATTGAGCTCTAAATTTTGGCTTCATCGCATCACGGATTGTCACTTCAATCCCCCAACAGCACTGATGAACTGATTGCCTCTATCGGCATAATCCTTGAACTGATCCATCGAGGCAGCGGCCGGTGCCAACAAAACAACATCCCCTGGACTTGCCAGGCTAACTGCTTGCTCTACGGCCTTCTCCATCACCGATTCTCCTGAAACGACCCTAACTGGCAGTTCGGGAAGAAGTTCGGAGAAAAGCCGCTGAAGCTCAGAGCTATCCGTGCCAAGCAGCACTGCGCCTTGAAGCCGACCCGCGTGCTCAACAATTACATCTCGGGGTGAAGTCCCTTTCAAAAGCCCTCCGACAATCCAAACTACGGATTCATAGTTGCGCAGGGAGCTGCCCGCGGCGTGTGGGTTAGTCGCTTTAGAGTCATTAACAAAACGTACTCCGGCAATTTCCGCGACCAGTTGATTGCGATGCGGTGAGAGGCGGAAAGTGTTTAGAGCCTTTTTGATGGCAGCAGGCGAAATATCAGCAGCTCTAGCTAAAGCAGCTGACGCTGCCACATTTGCCATTAGATGCGGTGATGGATCTGCAATTTGAGCAATATCCTCAATGGTTGCAAGTTCCAGGGCCTCCTCCGCGCGATTTTCTAAGAAGGCACGATCAACAAGCACATCCTCGACATAACCGACGGCTGATCTTTGTGGAGAGAAAAGAGAAAAGGCAATTCCACGGCAACCTTCTTCAACATCCGCCTGCTTTGCTGCTTCAAAAGTCTGCTTGTCTTGCTCATTAAAAATAATCGCAATTTTGGTGCCGTTGTAAATTTTTGCTTTTGCCTGGTAGTAGTTTTCTGCCCCGTTGTGCCAGTCATAATGATCCTCAGCAATATTCAAAAAAGCGGAAGCCAAAGGACGAATCGTGTTTATGTAGTGAAGCTGAAAACTTGAAAGCTCGACAACGAGAAACTCGAAGCCCTCTGGATCTCGAATTGCGTCCAGAATGGGAACACCGATGTTGCCGCAAGCCACAGTTCGGAAGCCATCCGCAGCAATCATGGCTGCAGTGAGTTCACAAACCGTAGTTTTTCCATTGGTTCCAGTTACAACTAACCACTGGGCGATTCTTGAGGTCTTGTCGCGCAAGTGCCAAGCCAAATCGATGTCAGTGATCAAGGGCATACCAAGTTCATTCAGCTTTAGGACAAGTGGATGTCTTGGATCAAACCCGGGTGAAACAACTACAAAGTCAAAATGTCCAACTTGCGACAAAACCTCAACGCTTTCATCAGCAATAAAGCGAGAACCGATCACATCGATTAGTTCGATGAACTTAGGATCTGCATCACGGCCGACAACTGTAGTATCAACACCCAGCTCTACTAAGGTGTCGGCAACACTGAATCCGCTTTTTCCTAACCCCAAAACCAAAGCAGATAGGTTTGACCAATCGGCGTGCCAAGATGTGGGCAGGCTCATAGTCCGTAAATCCACTCGACATAGAACAAACCAACACCCGCGGCCACACACAAAGCGGAAATAATCCAGAATCTAACTACGATTGTGATCTCTGCCCAACCTTTGAGTTCAAAATGATGATGCAATGGCGACATGCGGAAAATTCGCTTGCCGGTGCCAGTGCGCCATTTTGTGAACTTGAAGTAGCCTCGCTGGAGGACTACCGACCCGGTGACAATTACAAAAATTCCGCCAATCAGGATTAGAAGTAGCTCAGTCCTACTCAGAATTGCTAGCGCAGCCAGCGCACCACCTAGCGCTTGTGAACCTGTGTCGCCCATAATCAGCTGAGCGGGCGAAGTGTTCCACCACAAGAAACCAAGACACGCTCCGACTATCGCTGCCGCCACAGTTGCAAGATCCAGCGGGTCGCGAACTTCATAACAAGCAGATAGATTCTCGACCGCGGTGCGACAAGACTGGTTGAACTGCCAAAACCCAATCACTACATAGGCACCGATAGCTAAGACGGCAGAGCCCGAGGCAAGGCCATCTAGGCCATCCGCAATATTCACTCCATTTGAAGAACTTGCCACAAGTAAGAATATCCAAGCTACAAATAAGGCAATACCAATGGTGCTGCCCCAGAAAAACAAATCAATTGGGAGATCTCGGAACAAAGAGATGTGGGTGGAAGCAGGGGTAAGTCCGTTGGCGTCAGGGAATTGCAGAGCAAGGATGGCGAAAGTTACCGCAACTGCACCCTGCCCAACTATCTTCGCCCAACCTCCCAATCCCAGGCTTCTTTGGTTTCGCACCTTCATAAAGTCATCGATGAAGCCAACGGCACCAAGGCCAAACATCATAAATAGAACCAGCAAAGCCGATGGGCTGGGGACTTCTTCGTTTACCAGCTTTGCCACAAAATATGCAACTGCGGTCGATCCAAGAATGACAACCCCGCCCATTGTCGGAGTCCCACGCTTAATCTGATGGGTCTGAGGTCCATCATCACGAATGAATTGACCCCAATTCAAACGTTTTGCAATGCGAATAAATATTGGAGTTGCAAAAAGTGCAAGAAATAGCGAGATTCCGCCGGCGGCTAATAAAGCTCTCATTTAACACCCGCCAAGTCGTCTCCCAAGAACCTCAACCCCGCGATATTACTTGCCTTGACAAGGACAATATCGCCAGGCCGTAGCCTGTCGTGAATAATTTCATAGGCATTGCTAATGCTCTCAATGAATTCGCTCTCACCATCCCAGCTACCCTCTTGGGCAGCCGCCATGTGAAGTAGCTTGGCCTCGTGCCCAACAACAAACAACTTATCTATGTTGAGACGAACCACTAGTCGTCCAATTGAGTCATGCTCTTCGTTTGAGAATTCTCCAAGCTCCGCCATCTGACCAAGAATGGCAATTGTTCGGTGGCCAGATTTGCCTAGCGTCGCAAGAGTCTGCAGCGCAGCCCGCATCGAATCTGGTGATGCGTTATAGGCATCGTTGATAACCCAATAACCAGCTGGTGACTCAATCAACTGCATCCGCCAGCGCTCAGCGAGCTCCATCTTCGTCACCGATTCAATAGCCCTCTGAATTGGGACGCCAAATTCGTTTGCAACCGCGATCGAAGCAAGCATGTTCATGGCCTGATGTTCGCCCAAGATTTTTAGGGTTAATTCGTATTTCTGACCCAGGTGTTCAAAACGGATGATGGTGCCATTAAGCGACAAGCTGGTGCTGAGAAGCCTAAAGTCAGCGTCGTCTGCAAAACCAAAACCAATTCGTTTTCCAGCAAACTGAAATTTTCTCACTCGTGGATCGTCATAATTCAAAATTGCAGCGCTTTGAATGTGCGGCATCATTTCTGCTTTGATTTTTTCAGTTACTTCTATTCCGCCAAATTCCCCAGCATGTGCCATGCCAACTTTTAGTTGAACGCCAACATCTGGTTTAGTCCACCGCGCTAGTCGCTCGATGCTGCCTACTCCAGCGGCTCCCATTTCTAAAATCAAAAATTGTGTTGACTCGGTGATTCTTAAGACCGTGAGTGGCAGCCCGACTTCATTATTGAAAGAGGCAATTGGTGCAATAGTTTCGCCATGAGAAGACAAAATCTTTTCCAACATGTTCTTAGTCGAGGTCTTACCATTGGAGCCGGTTATTCCAACAACTCTCAGGCTGCCCTTTGATCGAACTCGATCGAGAACAAACGCAGCCAATTCACTCAGTGCCTCAATCGTGTCTGAGACGAGTACTTGATCAATTTCGACATTCTCGACAGGCCGCGAAACAATCGCCAACGTTGCACCTTGGTCCAGCGCGTCAGCTACGTAGTTGTGACCATCCTCTTTTTCGCCAAGCTTGGCGAAAAAGATTCCTCCGCTAACAATCTGGCGAGAATCTGTCTCGACTGCACCTGAGACAACTCGGCTGCTGTCTCCTCGAATAATCTTCCCTGATAGTGCGGATGCAATTTCAGCAAGCGTGAGACTAAGCATTCTCTACCACCGCCTTGGCTGTGGCGATTGCATCAAAGTTAATCTTCTTTCCGGCAATCTCTCGATATTTTAGTTGTCCCGGTCCGCACCACAAGACAGCTGCACCATCTGACTGTGCCACCGCTTTCGCTATTGCTATTGCTGGATCTGCCTCTTCATAAACTTCACAACCCAAGTCGCTAGCGGCTTCTACAAGGGTTCGTCTGATTACTGCTGGATCTTCATCGCGAGGGTGCTGGTCTGTAATGAATATTTTTTCCACGCCTTGGCAGGCAAGCGCCATTTCGCGTCTTTTTCCTTGATCGCGATTGCCAGATGCGCCTAAGACAACAACGAGCCTCTGGTGTCTAGCCAGAATCTCTTGCACGGCTGCCCCTACCCCAGCGGGAGTGTGGGCATAATCAACATAAACAGCCGGTTCTTTTTCGCTGACCCTTTGTAGTCGACCTGGAATTTGTAAATCAATCACTTTGGCAGCTGTCGCTAAATCGGCGGCGGAGATTCCATACTCCATTAGCATCACCACCGCCAGAGCAAAATTCTTAGCCATGAGATGGCCATGATCAAATGCAATCTTGATGTTAGTTTTCCCGGAGACAGTCAGTTCCGAACCTGAATAACTCACTTGGTAATCAAGTTCTGAACCAATTCCTACCTTTGGAATCGTAACTGATTTAAAGAGTCTCATTCCGAATTCATCTTCGACGTTGATCACTGCTTTTTTAGAGAACTTGTCTGTGAATAGTTGCGCTTTAGCAGCAAGATAGTTGTCCATACTGCCAAAGTCATCGAGGTGATCTCGAGAAAGATTCGTGAATCCTGAAATATCGAATTTCAACCCATCCACTCGATTACGAACGAGCGCCTGGGCAGAAACTTCGAGCGCAGCATGATTTTGGCCTTGGTTTCGCATTCTGTTTAGAAGTTGGTGCACTCTCGGCGCTTCAGGAGTAGTTAGTTCACTTGGAGTCTGGTCTGAACCAACAATCTGAGCAGCACTAGAAATCAAACCGGCTGGAGTTCCAGTTGCAGAGAGGAGTCGCTGGAGATAAAAAGCAGTTGAGGTCTTTCCGTTTGTGCCAGTTACGCCAAACAAACCAGTATCTGGCGTTCCAAAGATCTCTTTTGCCATCAGTCCGGCAATTTGGCGAGGTTGTGGATGAACCAGAGTTGCCACTGAATAATCGCCGGCCCTATCAGTTAAGACTGCAACGGCGCCTAAACCGACTGCATCCGATAAAAAATCTAAGCCGTGGCTCTTTTCTCCCTGGACCGCAACAAAGAGCGATCCCTCCTCGCAAAAATTGGAAGAGATTGCAATGGAACTGGGCACAATTGAAGCGTCGCCGATCAGGCTGCAACTAAACCGACTAGCCAGTGAGCCGAGATTACTCACCGGTTTTTCCGTATCTATTGGATGGAATATCATCGCGTGGAGAAGTTGTCGATGGTGGAACTCGGTAGTGCTTGAGCGCTTGTTGCATAATCGCCTTGAATGGCCCAGTTGCCTTGACGGAGTTTGTCTCACCGACAGGTTTGTAGATGGTGACTCCTACTATGAAGCGAGGGTCTTCAACGGGGGCAATTCCAAAGAAGGATATGGCGAATCTTTCGCCATATCCAGCACCTTCACGGATCTCAGCAGTACCAGTTTTGCCTGCAACTCGGTAGCCCGGAATGCCAGCCAGGCGACCAACGCCTCCGTATTGGACTACCTTCTCCATCAGCTGCAGATTCATGTTGGCTGATTCTTTACTAATTACCCGCGTGCTGTTTCGTTCAGGAGAATAAACAACTTCCCCATCACTGTTGACACAGCTGTCAACCAGGCTCGGGCTTAGGCGAACACCATCGTTGGCAATGGCCTGATAGGCAAACGCCATCTGAAGCGGAGTAACTGCTACGCCCTGACCAAAAAGATGGGTGTAACGATCTGCATATTGCCATTCGTCATAGGGTCTAAGAATTCCCGAGCTCTCGCCCTCGAAATTTAAATCAGTGGTTTTGCCAAAGCCAAATTTTTGTAGGTAGTTGAAGCGGACTTTCTCATCAATCTTCATACCAAATGAGTAAATACCGGTGTTGGAGCTGTAGCGAAGCACTCCAGCCAAAGTCAGTTGGTAGGGCTCATGGTTGAAGCTGTCCTTAATTGATTCACCGTATTTCAGTTTCAAACGATCAGGAGCATTTACTGTCTCATAAATGCTGGCAGATTTACTGTCTAATACCATCGCCGTTGATACGGCCTTCATGACAGAACCAGGCTCAAATGCAAACTGCATAATGCGACTTCCGCGATCCGCTGCATCAGATGAACCGGGGTCATTTGGATCAACTGTTGGTGCTTCAGCAGCGGCAAGGATGCGCCCAGTCTTGGCCTCCACCACAATTGCACTCGCCCATTGCGCGTCAAGATCTGCTACGGACTTTGCTAATACCTGCTGCGCAAAAAATTGGAGATTTGCATCAATACTGAGATTGAGCGAACCGCCATCTTGAGTTGGTTGAGTAACAATGTTTGACGTTGGAATTCGCACGCCCTCCGCTGAGCGCTCATAAGTTTCTTGCCCGTCGACGCCAGCTAGACAGCTGTTGTATTGACGCTCCAGGCCAGCCAGTGGCGTCCCATCTGAGCTAACAAATCCCAGGACGTTGCCCGCCACTGCACCATTTGGGTAGAGGCGGTAGGAAAAGCGATCCCAATAGATCCAAGGGATATCTAGCTCTCTAATTTCGTTGTAGATGGTTGCATCAACTTTTTTAGCTAAATTCGAATAGGCCGAATCGCCAGCAATCTTGGTGAGAACCTCTTCTTGGCTCAGCCCCAACACTCTCGCTAGCTCCTGGGCCGCAGTTTCGACAGAGATCTCAGTTCGATTGCCGTCCTGATAGCGAATAACCGGTCCAACGTTTTTTGGAGCAGCATTTATGTCATATCTGAATACAGTTCGAGCGAGAACCTCGCCGTTTGAATCGAGAATGCTGCCTCGAAGGGCCGTCAATGTTCGTGTTTCTTTGCGACTCTCCAGAGATTCAGCGCGGATTTCATCCGCACGAACAATCTGAAAATCGACCAGCCGAATGCTGAGAGCGGCTACTAGTAGGACGAGCAGAAGCGCGAAGAGGGAAAGGCGACGAGTCACGCTTGCGTGATTGCCCATGATGCCCTACCTGGTTGGTGATGCTGGTATTTGACCTGCCACCAAAGTTACTTCAGAGCCCTTGTCAGACTTGGCTGCCACACTGGTCTCCTCGGCAGTCTCGGGGCTTTCGGTGAAATCACTGACCGTAATCATGGCCGAGTTTGCAACTAGATTGGCGCTGGCTGCACCGGACACTGCCTGTGCTGGTTTTGGGGCTCCGTAAATCTTGTCGTTGACAATGTCAATCAAAACGGACGAAGGATTAGCAACCATCCCTAGCTGATTAGCCGCATCAGCTAGGTTCTGTGGAGAGGCTAGTGAGTCCACTTGCTCTTGAATGATCTGCACCTCGGTCGCCAGCTGTCGTTTTTCACTCGAAAGCTTGCTCAGGTAATAAGCATCCTGAGTAAGTGCCATGTTTAGTCCGAGCTGGATCAGCTGAATAACCACGATTCCGAACACCAACAAAATGCCGGTGAATAACCCTGGCCTTAGCTTCTTAGCTTCGTTTGCACTTAGCATCATCATTCTCATTAGGCTGCCTCCAGCTTTTCTGCCGCGCGCAGACGAGCCGATGCTGCACGTGGGTTTTGACTTAGTTCGATCTCGCTAGCTCTCTCAACACCTTTGGTGATGACGCGTAGACGTGGACCTGATCCAGGAAGTTCAACGGGTAGCTCAATTGGAGTAGTCGATTTGGCAGCGCTCTGAAACGCTTGCTTCACGATTGCATCTTCAAGCGAGTGGTAGCTCATGACAACGATCCGGCCACCAACTGAAAGTGCCGCGATTGCCTGTGGAATGGCAGAGCTCAAAATCGCCAGCTCATCATTAACTGCTATGCGAAGCGCTTGGTAGACCCGTTTGGCTGGGTGGCCGGTTTGCTTGCCCGGTGCCTTTGGCACTACTGATTCGACAATCTGGTTGAGTTGGGCTGAAGTTCTAATCGGAGCTGCCTCTCGGTTGCGCACAATTGAGCGAGCAATCGGTGAGGCAAATCGTTCTTCGCCATAAACCCTAAAGATCCTCGACAACTCTTCTTCCGAGCCATCTGCCAGTAGTTCGGCAGCCGTGACGCCATGGGATTGGTCCATTCGCATATCTAGTGGAGCGTCCTGCGCATAGGCAAACCCGCGCTCGGCTGAATCCAACTGCATGGATGAAACGCCTAAGTCAAAAAGCACGCCTTGAACAGAGCTAATTCCCAGTTCGGCCAATACGCTTTCGATTTGGTCATAAGTGGCAAGCACGCCACGAAAGCGAGGGCCAAACTTGCTGAGTCTCTCGCTTGCTAGCTCTAACGCCACGGGATCGCGATCGAAGCCGATAACGGTTAGATCTGGGTGAGTGTTTAGTAAAGCTTCTGTGTGACCGCCAAGCCCAAGGGTTGCATCAATAACAACTGAGTTGCTTTGAATGCCAGGTCTAAGCAATTCAAGACAGCGGTGCAACATCACCGGTTCATGCAGATTAGCGATTTGATTCATAATCTCTGGGAATCCATCCCTGCATCCAGATCCTTGTCCGAGCCGTGAGCTTGGTTTTCACGCTTTCCGACTTAGGGGAAGAAAGCCGGTTCGGCCAAGGACTTGAAAGCAGGGTCAGAACAGGCCCGGGATCACCTCCTCAGCTTGAGTGGCGAACTTCTCTTCGTTGCTTGCTAGATACTTCTGCCAGCTGGTGGCATCCCAAATCTCTGCACGAGCACCAACTCCGATGATGGTGAGCTCTTTATTTAGCCCGGCGTATTCGCGAAGGATCTGTGGAAGGAGAACTCTTCCCTGCTTGTCAGGAATCTCATCGGTCGCACCAGAGAGGAAGACTCGCAAATACTTGCGAGCCTCCTCTGAGGTGACTGGAGCTTGCCGGATTTTTTCATGGACACCAGCAAATTCACGCTTTGAAAAGACATAAAGGCAACGCTCTTGACCGCGGGTGATGACTACCCCTTCGGCCAGGTCATCGCGAAATTTAGCGGGAAGAATCAGGCGACCCTTGTCGTCCAACCGGGGGCTATGTGTGCCAAGCAGCATTGCGGCCCTCCCCTTCCCTAATTCCCTCCACTTTACTCCACTTTGCCCCACTTTGCTACACATTTAGTCATAATTTGGTCACATTTTGATATAGAAAAAACCCCCGATTTCTCGGGGGTTTTGAACGAAAACTATGGATTATTCGCCGTTGAAGCGCTGATTCCAGCGGTCCTCAAAGAAGCTGCCAGATCGACGCTGGCTGGGCTGCGGGAAGGTTGGCAATTGGAAATTGGCACTGGCGATTACCAGTCCCATCACCATTACTACGAAAGCAACCACCCCAAATAGGGCAAATTGGATCATGACTGCAAAAATCAGCAGTCCTAGGCCAATCAGCATGGTTAGGACGCCAGCTACCAGCTTGCCAGCACTGCGATTGGTAGAACCAAGTTGGCTGGCCTTACCCGCTAGGGCGGCATCTTCCTTTAGAAGGTTGCGCTCCATCTCCTCAAGCAGTCTTTGCTCGTGCTCAGATAGTGCCAATTGTCCTCCTTTCACTGATTGTAAACAAATTTGGGTCGCTAGGCTATCCCGTATGCCTCAAGATTTCCTGCTAAAACTAGTGCAGCAGAGGCTAGATGGCTTTTGCGAGGAAAAACGCTCCCAATTAGCCGAAATCTCCCCCGATTTGGTGCCAATTATTGACTACACCCAGGCCATGCTGGCCGGTGGCAAAAGATTCAGGGCGCTTTTCTGCTTCTGGAGCTGGGCTGGATACCAGCCGACGGAAATTAGCGAACAAGATTTGAGATTGGACTCCCCCATCGTTGGGGTTGCCGCCGCACTAGAAATGTTCCATGCTGCAGCCCTCGTCCATGATGATTTGCTGGATCAGTCAGACACCAGACGCGGTCAGCCATCCATTCACAAGAGATTTGAAGCTCTTCATCAAAAACACGGTTATTCAGGATCTGCTACCCGATTTGGAGTGGCCGGATCGGTGCTAACGGGTGATTTGCTTCTTGCCTGGAGCTCTGAGTTATTCGGCTCAGCCCTGAAAGAAGTAGATCCGATCAACGAAGCGAATTGCAGAACTCAGTTTTCACAAATGCGCTTTGAGGTGATGGCGGGACAGTACTTGGATGTGCTGGAAGAAAACGCAGCACCTACTCGCAATCCAAGTGAAGCTGTGGCGATTGCAAACCGGGTCATGCTTTATAAAACTGCAAAATACTCGCTAGAAGCTCCTTTGCTGATTGGAGCTGCTCTTAGTGGTGCCAGCAATGAAACGCTAAATGCATTAAGTCGTTTTGGAATTCCACTGGGACTTGCTTTCCAATTACGTGACGATGTGCTGGGTGTATTTGGTGACCCATCAGTTACTGGAAAGCCAGCTGGCGATGACCTTCGAGAAGGAAAGCGAACAGTCTTAGTTGGCCTCACTCTCGAAAGTGTTCCTGCAAGCGTTTCAAAGATTTTCAATGAACTACTTATGGCTGGTGAGATTGAAGATGAACAACTGGACTTCATGAGAAGAACCATTACAGATTCTGGTGCTCTTGCCAAAACAGAGCGCCTAATTGAAGAGCACTCAAATCGAGCAATCGAAGCCCTCGCAGAACTAGAAGTAACTTCTCAAGCAAGAAAAATGCTTAGCTACCTGACTGAAAAAGTAATTAATCGCCAGGCTTAGCCCAACGCTTGAGCAGCCCGTCTCACCGGCGCCTTGTGACCTTTCAGTAATGCAGCCATTGGGGTCTCGCCAAGTTCATCATTTTCTTGATAAAGCCAATCAATTGCTTCAGCTTCAGTTAGTCCCAGGTCAAGCAGCTGCAACATGGTTCCTCGAATGCTGCTGAGTGGTTCATGGTCAACGATGAGCTCTGCAGGAATCATCAGCTGCTTTTCAATTTTGACCGCAAAAAGTACGTGCTCTTCTAGATAACGCTTAACTTTTGAAGGACTAACTGAGAGAAGCTGCGCCGCTTCCTCTAGGGTGACCCAAGACTTGACTCGGTCAGTTATCACCTGTTCTCCTGGTGGTTTGTACCAACTGTTCTGCTACTAAGAATGCTAGTTCCAAAGACTGCATGTGGTTTAGGCGAGGATCGCAAACTGACTCGTATCTCTGCTCAAGAGTGCTCTCATCAATTTGCTCAGATCCGCCCAAGCACTCGGCGACATCATCACCGGTGAGCTCTACATGGAGGCCGCCCGGGTGGGTGCCGGTTGCTCGGTGAACCTCAAAGAAGCCCATTACTTCGTCCATCACGTCATCGAAGCGACGGGACTTGTAGCCATTCTTAGTGGTGATGCCGTTGCCATGCATCGGATCAGTAATCCAAAGTGGGGTTGCTCCAGCATCCCTGACTGCCTCAACCAGCGGTGGCAATGCTTCTCGAATCTTTCCTGCCCCCATTCTGCTAATCAGAGTTAGTCGGCCTGGCTCGCGGTTTGGATCAACTTTGTCAATCAAGGAAAGAACCTGATCCTTGGTGGTGGTTGGACCCAACTTGATTCCGATTGGGTTGCGAACACGAGAGAAAAAGTCAACGTGAGCGCCATCGAGTTGTCTTGTTCGCTCACCAATCCAGATGAAGTGTCCGCTGGTGACGTATGGAAGTTGAGTCCTGGAATCAATTCGAGTCAGAGGTCGCTCGTAGTCAAACAAGAGCCCCTCGTGCGAAACAAAAAACTCAGTAGCTCTAAGTTCTGCAGAGTCCACTCCGCAAGCTTCCATAAAACGCATAGCGCGATCTATATCACCAGCAATGGTTTCGTATTTCTTATTGGCTGGGTTATCAGTGAATCCTTTATTCCAGGCGTGTACTTCGCGAAGATCTGCAAAGCCACCCGTTGTAAATGCGCGAATTAGGTTCAAGGTGCTAGCCGAGGTGTGGTAAGCCTGCAAAAGTCGCTTTGGGTCGTGCTTGCGAGACTCTTCGTCAAATTCATATCCATTTACCGCATCTCCACGGTAAGCGAGCAAAGTTACATCTCCGCGGGTTTCGGTATCGCTTGATCTAGGCTTTGCGAATTGACCTGCCATGCGACCCATTTTGATTACGGGCAGAGATGAGCCATACATCAAAACAACCGCCATTTGCAGAACAGTTTTGATGCGATTACGAATACGATCGGCAGTTGCATCTACAAAAGTTTCAGCGCAATCACCACCCTGCAAAAGAAAAGCTTTACCTTCCGCAGCTTGCGCAAGGCGCGAGCGTAGTGTGTCGACCTCGCCAGCAAAAACCAGAGGAGGCAACTTGGCAAGTTCCGCTCTTACTCTTTCAACCTCAGAGGCATCAGGCCAGGTAGGCTGCTGCTTTGCTTCCAAATTACGGAAGTTGTCTAAACCAAAGTCCTGCACCTTTACCTCTTAGTCCTCTTGCCTTGCCATGCGGTTTCTGATTGTTGATGCATAGACATCTTGATATCTTTGCCCAGAAAGCTCTTTTATGCGATAGATGATTTGATCTGTCACCGCTCGCAAAACAACTCTCTCACCTTCCATGCCGGCAAAGCGAGAAAAGTCCAACTCTTGTCCAAACTTCACGCCAACACGATGAATTTTTGGATACTTCGCTCCAAGCGGCTGAACCTTATCGGTATCAATCATGGCCACTGGGACCACTGGAACTTGCGCTTCCAAGATCATTCTGGCGATACCGGTTCTTCCTCGGTACAGCTTTCCATCCGGAGATCTGGTTCCTTCGGGATAAATGCCGAGCAGTAGCTGTCGCTCGAGAACCCCTAACCCGGTGTTCAATGAATCTTCCGAAGCCTTGCCGCCACTTCTATCAATCGGCAACTGTCCAGTTGACTTGAAGAACCAACGAATCAGTGCCCCCTTCACGCCTTTGCCAGTGAAGTAGTCGCTCTTGGCTAGAAAAGTGACCGGTCTTTTTACTTTTAGGGGCAAGAAAATGGAATCGACAAACGACAGGTGGTTCGAAGCGAGCACGGCACCACCTTTTCTTGGAACATTTTCACTGCCTCGGACCCATGGCCGAAACAAAATGTTGAGGATTGGCCCCAACACAATGTTCTTCAGAATTAGGTAAGTCATTTTTCTCCAGGCTCTAAAGTTTACCTGCAGATTCACGCGCCAATTCCGCGGCGCCAATCAACCCAGCCTGATTTGAAAACTTAGCCCTTACCACCCTTGCCTGCGGCCTGAATCCCTGAGCCGGAAGCTGCTTGGCAAATTCTCTGAGGAGGGGTTCCAGCAATGCCTCTCCTAGTTCTGAGAGTCCACCACCAATTACAAAAACTTCTGGATCGAGAACCGCCACAATACTTCCCATGGCAGAGGCAAGATGCTCAGCTGCCTGCTCGACCAGCATTAGGGCACCTGGGTCCTTCTCAGAAACTGCTTGATATGCCTCATGGCCAGAGAGCTGTCCTGCTTGATCTCGCAGTTGCCTAATTCGGGCTCCCAGTGGGTCTGAGGAGTCTGCTAATTCATTGGCATTGCGAAGTAGGGCCGTGCCAGATGCGTATTGTTCGACACAGCCCAAACGGCCACAACCACAAATAAGTCCATCTCTGACAACTGTGATGTGACCAAGCTCGCCAGCAATTCCGTAGCCGCCACGCATTAATCTGCCGCCATCCACCA
>VFQS010001079.1_pt1 | contig 26470 bp, 28 predicted proteins | sample 3512361 | NCBI WGS metagenome assembly VFQS01 (sample SAMN10412375, study PRJNA504923) | tailings metagenome | isolation source: Relicate 1 Philex TSF3 active mining | place: Philippines
AGACCTTCGGCTTCCTCCCGCCGATGACCCAGGACGAGATCTACGACCAGATCGCCTACATCATTGCCCAGGGCTGGAGCCCGCTCATCGAGCACATCCACCCCAGCCGCTCCATGTCGACCTACTGGTCGTACTGGAAGCTCCCCTTCTTCGGTGAGAAGGATCTGAGTGTGATCGTGAGTGAGCTCGAGGCCTGCCACCGCGCTTACCCCGACCACCACGTCCGTCTGGTGGGCTACGACGCCTACACCCAGAGCCAGGGCGCTTGCTTTGTGGTGTTCGAGGGCCGCTGATCAGCACTGCCTTCGCAGTTGATCCGCAGCAACGCCACTCTGCGGTCTCGGCGTGAGCCGGGGCCGCAACTCCTTACTCCTTAAGTCAATCCATTCGACGGGCGGACATGGCCAGCACCTCCAGCCGGGAAGCAGCTCTTGAGCGTCGCCGCGCTCTCACCAACGGTGGCAAGAAAGCCGCCAGCCGCTTCACCAACGGCGCGAACCGGGTGCGCACCGCCTCCGATGCCCGTCCCACGCGCACGGTCGCCGCTCCCGCCGCCGCTCCGCGGGCCGAGGTGATCGCCGCCAGTGCTCCCAGTGCCAGCGATCGCTCCATGCGGCCGGCAGGGCTCTCACTCTCGATGTCAGGGGGTTCAAGCGGCAGCGCGAGCCGCAGCCCCAAGCGTGTGGCCAACCCCAGCCGTGATCTGGTGCTCGCACGCCGTGAAGCGCTGAGCCGAAGCGGAAAGCGCGCCAGCACGTCCAGAGATCGCACCCGCACCGATCTGGGCCCCATCCGGCCCACAGCCACCGCTCCTGCTCCCGAAAAGGAGCACAAGTGCAAGTGCCAGGAGCACCAGGATGTTCCGACGCGCAGCAGTGCTCCCCTGAGCAGCAGCCTCGGCAGCCGTAGCAGCCGCACCGGCACGGAACGCCGCAGCAGCACCCCCAAGCGTCAGGCCAACCACAACCCCAGCCGTGCGCTGGTACTCGCCCGCCGCGAGGCCCTCTCCAAGCGCGGCAAATCGGCCAATACGCCCAGCAGCAGCACCGCGGCGTCGGTGGCCCGTCAGAGCCATCCCGACATCACCACCCGTGAACTCGCCCAGAAGGTGCGCGAACTCAAGAGCAAGGTGGGCAGCGCCGGCAGCGCCCGCAGCGGTGGCACCCGCCCCAGTGGCCCCAACCGCCACGGCGCCAAGCAGGCGGCCGCCGCCGATGCCCATTGGAAGGTGGGCGTGAGCCAGACCAGCAGTGGCCAGGTGGTGACCGGCACCCAGGCCAACCGCTCGCTGAAGACCACCGGTAACGAGGCGGCCACCTGCCGTCCGATCACCGGCACCGAGTATCTGGGGGCCGAGGTGTTCCAGACGTTCTGCCAGAGCGGCCCCGCCGCCACCCAGCCCGCCAAGGTGCGCGTCACGGCCACCAGCCATGGCAACCGTGTCACCGGCAATGAGGTGGGCCGCAGCGAGAAGGTGACCGGCGATGAGCCCGGCACCTGCAAGACCATCACCGGCACCGAATATGTGTCGGCCAACCAGTCGTCCGCGTATTGCGGTGGCGTCACCCCCAGTCCCCGCAAGGTGGGCCGCAGCCAGACCGTGGGCGGCCAGGCCGTGTCCGGTGTGATGGTGGGCCGCTCCAGCAAGGTGACCGGCGATGAGCCCGGCTCCGGCCTGCAACTCACCGGCGACCAGTACCTCGGCAGCGAGCCCCCCACCCCCGGTCGGGCGCCTCAGAAGGTGGCGAGCCAGCAAACCCTGCGCGGCACCGGCGTGACCGGCACCACGGTGGGCCGCAGCGATCTGGTGACCGGTGATGAGCCCGGTAGCTGCCGCAACATCACCGGCGACGAATACATCGGCAGCCAGCAATACGCCGCCTTCTGCGGCGGCAAACCCGCCCCCGAACCGCCCAAGGTGGGCTTCAGCATCACCAACCGCACCCAGGTGGTGAGCGGTACCCAGACCGGCCGCTCCAGCAAGGTGACCGGCGATGAGCCCGGCACCTGCAAAGCGATCACCGGCACCCCCTACGCCGGACTGGAGCAGGCCGGCGACTACTGCGCCGGCGACGCCGTGCGCAACATCCGCTCCCGCACCCCGGTCCGTGGTGCCAGCCGCATGAGCGGCATCCAGCCCGGCATCGGCGGTGCCCTCACCGGCGCGGAGCGTGGTGCCTGCGAAAGCATCACGGGAACCCCTTACGTGGGTGCCGACCAACTGGCCGAAGCCTGCGGCGCCGCTGCCATCAACGACGCCGACTTCCCCCAGCCCCTGGACGGCAGCCAGCCCTGGCAGCAGTTCAGCGTGCAGTCGCCCGCCCGCGCCGCCCAGATGTCCCGGGCCCGCAGCAGTGCCGTGACCGGCACCAGCTATGAGCAGGGCAACCGAATCACCGGCCCCTTCGACATGGCCGCCGACAAGGTGACCGGTACCGAACAGTTCCGCTTCGACCGCAGCGGCCGCAACCTCTCACGCGGCCCGATCGAACCGGCTGCGGTGAGCGCCGATGAAGACGCGCGCCCCACCTCCCGCGTCACCGGCGAGGGCATCTCCGCCGGCCTGAAGATCACCGGTGACGACTGGGATCGTGGTGAACGGGTCACTGGCACCGAGGGTGCTTCGGCTCGCCGGCGCAATCCCACCCGTCCGGGTCCGATGTCGGCGATGCCCAGCTTCCAGGCCAAGCGCAACGATGCTGTACCCGAGCCCGTGAGCCGCGTGACCGGCTCCAGCGGCAACACCACCGCCGGCTCCCTGATCACCGTGTCCGGCGGAGCCCGCGGCTGAACCGACCATGCCTCGCCCCACACGCAACGCGGTGAGGCCCCTCGCTCCGACGGCGCCCCGGCGCCGTCCGGGCGCGGTGGTTGACACCGTCGAACCCGCACCTGCCGCCAATACCACTGCGGTGCCCCTGCGCGGCACCCGCGCCCGCGCTGCCCTGCAGCAGCAGGCTCGCCGCGACACCCCAGCCCGGAGTCGCTCAGCGCGAGCCAACGCAGCCGTGAACACCCAGCGCACGCAGGCCAGCCCATCAGCTGGTGACGCCCTCCACCCCCTCACAGATCGCAGCACCAACGAGGCGCTGCTGGCCTACGAGACCGGGGTGAAGCAGGCATTCGATCGCATCGTGCCAGTGCTCAAGCGCCTCTCGGCCCTGCAGCACGAACCGGATTTTGTGGAGCAGGCCCAGCGAATCGCCCGCAGCGAACTGGGCTATGCGCTGCCTCTGCCGATCCTGGAAACGGCCTGGGTGAGCCAGCTCGATATGCGCACCCTGTTTGCCTGGTGCGTGTTTGAGACCTATGAGCAAACGAGCGCCAGCTTCTTCGAGACCGACCCCCTGGGCGGGAAGCCCGGCAGCGCCGCAGCCGAAACCTTCGACCGTTTCCTGCTGTCCTGCGGCTTCCATCTGCTGGACGTGACCCCCTGCGCCGACGGCCGGCTGGCCCACGCCATCGCCTACGGCCTGCGCATTCCGTTCAGCTCCGTGCGCCGTCGCCCCCATGCCGGCGCGCTGTTCGATGTGGAGAACACGGTGAACCGCTGGGTGAAAACCGAGCACCGCCGCTACCGCGAGGGGATCCCCAATCCGGCCCACGACGACACGCGCTACCTGAAGGTGGTGCTGTACCACTTCAGTTCGAAGGATCCCAGCCATGAAGGCTGTGCGGCCCATGGCAGCAACGACGACCTCGCCGCCTCCTGCGGCCTGGCCCGACTGAACGACTTCCAGACCGCGGTGGAAAACAGCTTCTGCTGCGGGGCTTCGGTGGATCTGCTGCTGCTGGGCATTGACACCGACACCGATGCGATCCGGGTGCACATGCCCGGCCTCGATGGCAGCACCAATCTGGAGCGCTGGCTCGATGCCCGGGATGTCTATGAAGCCACCCGCACCCTGCCGGCGGAGCAAGGGCGTCAGCGCATCACCGAACTCGTGCAGCAGTCAGCCGCCTCCACACCCGACCCCGGGATGGTGCAGCTGGTGGCCCGTCTGCTGGAGCACAACATCTCCCAGATCGATTACGTGCGCCAGTTCCATGGCGCCAGCTACAGCGATGCCGGCCATGCGGAGCGCTTCATCGGAGTGGGGATCGGCTTCAAGGAGATCCACCTGCGCAACCTCACCTATTTCGCCTACATGGACACGGTGGAGGAAGGCGCTCCCGATCTGGATGTGGGCGTGAAGATCTTCACCGGTCTGAACGTGAGCCGCGGCCTGCCGGTGCCGGTGGTGGTGCGCTTCGACTACCACGGCCAGGTTCCGGGTGCCCGCGAGCGGGCGATCCGCAGCTGTCAGCGGGTGCAGGCCGCGATCGAGAACCGCTACAGCCAGCTCTGTGAGCAGGGGTTGCTGCACGCCCTGCTCACCATCCGCGATCAGGACCGGCATGTCCCGGCAGAGGCAGTAGGGTCCACGATCACGTTTGCGAGCCAGGGAGGGCACTGACGATGCTGATCTGCAAGGTGCTCAAGCCCCTGGTTTCCACCAACCGCATTCCCGATTTCGAGCACAAGCACCTGCAGGTGGTGCTCGACGGCAGCACGAAAAAAGTGGCGGTGGATGCCGTGGGTTGCGTGCCCGGCGACTGGGTGATCTGCGTGGGCAGCTCGGCAGCGCGTGAAGCCGCCGGCAGCAAGTCGTATCCCAGCGATCTGACGATCGTGGGAATCATCGACCACTGGGATCCGGAGGCCGGCAAGTAATGGAAATCATGCAGGTCACCGGCTCTTTGGTGTGCACCCAACGCGTTGGGGGACTCGACCACATGAACCTGCGCGTGCTGCGCAACGTGAAAGGCAAGGTCTCCGTGGCCGTGGATCCGGTTGGTGCCTCACCGGGCAATTGGGTGTTCACCACCAGCGGATCGGCAGCCCGGTTGGCCTGTCCGGATCCGAGCGTGTTCACCGATCTCACGATCGGCGGAATCATCGATTTCTGGGAGCCCGACGGCTGAGGTCTGCCGGCAGCCCCGCTGCATCCATCCCTCTCCGCCCCAGTCCCTCGCCCGCCCGTCTGCCATGGCCACCCCCGAGAAGACCCCCACCCCTGGCACCACGCCCGCCGCGGCTCCCGCCAGCACTGCCGCCTCCAGCTCCGCCGCCTCCAGCCCCGCTCCTGCTCCTGCCGTGACCAACACCCCCGCCACGCCCGCCACCCCGTCGTCGGCGACCCCCGCCAAAACCCTGGCCGCCACCAGTGCTGCCAAAGCCAGCGGCCGCTCCACCGGCCGCCGCGCTGCCACCAGCAGCCGCAGCGCTGGTCGCACCACCACCGCCCGCAGTGCCGCGAGCCGCTCCACCAGCAGCCGCAGCACCAGCACGCTGGCTGCCAGCGGCGGCGGCAATGCCGGCAGCCTGAGCACCCGGGGCACCAGCTTTTTCCCCGCCACCCCTGCGGTGCAGGGCATTGCCCTGGGCATGATCGAAACCCGCGGACTGGTGCCCGCCATCGAGGCCGCTGACGCGATGACCAAGGCGGCCGAAGTCACCCTGGTGGCCCGCGAGTTCGTGGGCGGCGGCTACGTCACCGTGCTGGTTCGCGGTGAAACCGGTGCCGTGAACGCCTCGGTGCGTGCCGGCGCCGACGCCTGCGAGCGCGTCGGTGACGGTCTGGTGGCGGCGCACATCATTGCCCGTCCCCACAGCGAGGTGGAGCCGGCCCTGATCGGCACCGGTGCCACCCGCCGTCTGTGATGGCCATGGGCGCCGCCCATCCGCGCGTCCTGGGGTATCTGGGGCGCGCCCTCAGCCTTGAGCTCACCGCCGTCCAGCAATACATGACCCAGGCCTCCCTCGTGGAGCTCTGGGGAGAGCTGGAGGCGGCCGAACGCTTCCGCCGCGAAACGGTGGAAGAGATGCAGCACGCGGACAAGCTCGTGAAGCGCATGCTGGCGCTGGGGTTCGCTCCGGCAGCCTCCCAGCTGCGGCCGGTCACCCATGCGCCCGATCTGGTGGGTCTGCTGCGCCACAACCAGCTGCTCGAAACCAACCTGATTCAGCTGTACGCCGAAGCCGTGCGCTTCTGCGTGCTGATCGGCGATCGCGAGCACGAAACGTTCTTCCGGCAGCTGTGGAATGACGAACAGCATCACGGTGAGGAGCTGGGTCACTGGCTGCGCAGCCTCGGTGGCTACGGTCGACGCTTCGAGGATCGAGCCACGTTCTGAGCTCGCCTCCTGAATCCCTTTGCCCAGCGATCTGCCACTGCCACTCCAGACCGTCTGGCTGATTCCCATCTATGGGTTCGGCGGCATGGTGCTGTCGCTGCCGTGGGCCACGGGCTGGATCAAACGCAACGGCCCGCGCCCGGCGGCTTACCTCAACCTGCTGGTCACCCTCCTGGCCGTGGTGCACGGCAGCGTGGTGCTCCGCGAGGTACTGCAGCTGGGACCGCAGCATCTGGTCTTTCCCTGGTTCCAGGCCGACGACCTGCGGCTGGAGATCGGCTTCGATCTCTCACTCACCAACCTGGCGGCTCTCGAGCTCGTGACCTTCATGAGCCTGGTGTGCCAGGTGTTCGGACTGGGTTACCTCGACAAGGAGTGGTCGCTGGCCCGCTTCTACGGCCTGGTGGGCTTCTTCGAGGGAGCCATGGCAGGCGTGGTGCTCAGCAGCAGCCTGTTCCTGAGCTATTTCCTGCTGGAGATGCTCACCCTCAGCACGTATCTGCTGGTGGGCTTCTGGTATGCCCAGCCCCTGGTGGTGACGGCCGCCCGCGATGCCTTTCTCACCAAACGGGTGGGGGATGTGCTGCTGCTGATGGGCGTGGTGACACTCTCGGCCTGGGCGGGCTCGATGGACTTCAACGACCTCTATGCCTGGTCGGCCCAGGCCCACCTGCCCCCCCTGGCCGCGAATCTGCTGGGTCTCGGGCTGATCGCAGGCCCCATGGGCAAATGCGCCCAGTTCCCGATGCATCTCTGGCTTGATGAGGCCATGGAGGGGCCGAATCCCGCTTCGATCCTGCGCAATTCAGTGGTGGTCACCTGCGGTGCCCTGGTGCTGCTCAAGGTGATGCCCCTGCTGCAGCCGGCGCCGCTGGCCACCACCATGCTGCTGGCCGTGGGCGCCATCAGCGCCGTGGGTGGAGCCTTGGTGGCGATCGCCCAGGTGGATCTCAAACGGGCCTTCTCCTACTCCACCACCTCCTACCTGGGGTTGGTGTTCATCGCCATCGCCCTGCAGCAACCAGGGCTGGCGCTGCTGCTGCTGTTTGCCCATGGCCTGGCCAAAGCCCTGCTGTTCATGAGCGTGGGGAGCATCATCGCCACCACCAACTGCCAGGATCTCACGGAGCTCGGCGGCCTCGGCGGCCGCATGCCCGCCACCACCCTGGCGTTTCTGATCGGCGGCGGTGGGCTGGTGGGCTTGCTGCCCCTGGGCTGCTTCTGGTGCTACGGGCTGGTGGTGGAAGCGATCCGGCCGGTGGCACCGCTCATGGCAGCGGTGTTTCTGCTCACCAACGTGCTCACCGCCCTCAACCTCACCCGGGTGTTCCGCTCGGTGTTCCTCGGGGCTCCAACCCCCAAGACCCGCCGGGCACCCGAGGTGAACTGGCTGATGGCCACGCCGATGGTGAGCCTCTCGGTGATCGTGGTGCTGCTGCCCTGGATCATGCAGCGCCTGGATCCCGTGCCCGGCATCACCTCCTTCTCCTGGCCGGTGGCCCTGATCGTGGCCGCCACGGGCCTTGCCGGCGTGCTGGCCGGCACCCTGGTGCCCCTGGATCGCTTCTGGTCGCGTTCCCGCCGCAAGAGCGTGCGGATCCTGCAAGACCTGCTGGCCCTCGACTTCTACACACCAGCCATCTACCGGGCCACGATCGTGGCTTTCGTAGCCGGCCTCGCCTCGCTCACCAGCTGGTTCGACCGGGTCGTGGTGAATGGTCTGGTGAATGGCATCGGACGCGTGTCGCTGATCAGCGCCGAGGGCCTCAAGCTGGGGGTGAGCGGCCAGGCGCAGTCCTACCTGCTCACGGCCGTGGTGGCGATCGTGTTGCTGTTCAGCGCCATGCAGTGCATGCAGTGGTGGTTCAGCTGATGGCCAGCGAGGTGCCTGCATGATGCTCAGCCTGCTGGTGCTGATCCCCCTGCTCGGTGCGGTGGCCCTGGGCCTCTGGCCTGGCCATCCCGATGGGGCCGTGGTGCGGCGTGCCGCCATCGGCCTGCTGGTGCTGCAACTCCTGGCCAGCCTGCGGGTGCTGCTGGCCTTCGATCCCAGCGATAGCGGCCTGCAGCTGCAGGAAGGACTGTCCTGGCTCGGCAGCCTGGGGCTCGACTACCGGCTCGCCATCGACGGCCTCTCGATGCCGCTGGTGCTGGTGAACGCGGCCCTGTCCCTCGTGGCCGCCTTCACCAGCCGCGAGGTGCAGGCCCGGCCTCAGCTCTACTTCGCCCTGCTGCTGGTGATCAGCGGGGCTGTGAATGGCGCCTTTCTGGCCGGCAACCTGCTGCTCTTTTTCCTCTTCTATGAACTCGAGCTCATCCCGCTCTGGCTTCTGATCAGCGTGTGGGGGGGCGCCAACAGGGCCTATGCCGCCACGAAGTTCCTGATCTTCACGGCAGTTTCGGGAGTTCTGATCCTGGGTGCCTTCCTGGGTCTGGCGTTCGCCACCGGCCATACCGACTTCAGCCTCACTCCCGTGCTGGCCGGGGAACTCTCAATGGGCGGCCAGCTGCTGCTGCTGGGAGCGCTGCTGGTGGGATTCGGGATCAAGATTCCCCTCTTCCCCTTCCACACCTGGCTGCCCGACGCCCACACCGAGGCGTCCACGCCGGTGTCGGTGCTGCTGGCTGGCGTGCTGCTCAAGCTGGGCACCTACGGGCTCCTGCGCTTCTGCATGGGTCTGTTCCCCGAGGCCTGGGCCCAGATCGCCCCAGGACTGGCAATCTGGGCGGCGGTGTCGGTGCTCTATGGCTCGCTGGCGGCGATCGCCCAGCGCGACATGAAGCGGATGGTGGCCTACAGCTCCGTGGGGCACATGGGCTATGTGCTGCTGGCCGCTGCCGCCGCCACTCCCGTGAGCCTGCTGGGGGCGGTGTTCCAGATGGTGAGCCACGGCCTGATCTCGGCCCTGCTCTTCCTGCTGGTGGGAGCGGTGTATCGGGTCACCGGCACCCGTGATCTGGAGGTGCTGCGGGGATTGCTCAATCCCGAACGGGGCCTGCCGCTCACCGGCTCGCTGATGATCGTGGGGGTGATGGCCAGTGCGGGCCTACCGGGTATGGCCGGCTTCATCTCCGAATTTCTGGTGTTCCGCGGCAGCCTCACCACCTTCCCCCTGGCCACCCTGCTCTCGATGGTGGGCTCCGGCCTGACGGCCGTGTATTTCCTCCTGCTGGTAAACCGCGCCTTCTTTGGTCGCCTGGCGATCACGCCCCCCAAGGTCAGCGCCAGTCCCCTTGACATCCGTCTGCCGGCCATGAAGGTGCTGGATCAGATGCCATCGCTGGCCCTGGCGGTGGCGGTGGTGCTGATCGGTCTGTGGCCCGCCGGCCTGGGCAGCATCAGTGAGGCGGCCACCACCGGGATGGCGCACTGATGGCCACCCCCCCCCTGCTGGAGCGCACGGTCGCCCATCCCACCGCCGATGCGGCTGAGCTGCGGCGCCGGTTGCTGGCCGGTGACACCCTGCTCACCGACACGGCCGACCACCTGCTGGAGGTGGTGGGGGTGCTGGAGAGCTACGGGGAGGTGCTGGATGCCTACAGCATCAACCTGATCTTCCAGGCCGAACAGCAGTTCCTGAACCCCTTCCCGGTGTTCCGCTTCCTGGATGGCGATCTGAGCCCAGCCAAGATCTGGCGCCACCTGAACCACGACCGCATCAATTTCGAATACGCCGAGTACTGCCAGAAGGCGATGTTCTGGCATGGCACCGGCGGGCTCGATGCCTACCTCGACAGCGACGCCTTCCTGGCCCACTGCCGCACGATCATCGCGCGCAAGCGCCGCCGCGATCCCCTGCTGGCGCTGCTGCATCCGCTCTTTCCGGGCTTTCTGGTGGAGCTGATCCGCTCGGCGGCCACCACCCATGCCCTGGGGCAGTTCTGGCGGGTGATGAGCGATCTGTTCATCGACCTGGCAGCGGCCGAGCGTGACGGCCGGGTGCGCAGCATCGAGCAGGTGGTGGAGTTCATCAAGGACGGCCTGGTGACCGCCGCCGCCGATCCGATCACCTACGCCGTGGAGATGTACGGCGAGAGGCTGTGGGTGTTGCCGCCGGAGGCGGGCCTCACCTTCCTGGTGGATGTGGCCGTGCCCTACGTGGAGGCGGTGTTCCTGCGGGGGATGCCATTCCTGGGAACGGTGAGCTTCAACGCCCAGGCCCAGCAGATCTCCCCGGATCAGGCCTCCTTCACCTACGGCGCCCTGTATGCCGATCCCCTGCCCACGATGGGTGCCGGCATCCCGCCCAGCCTGCTGATGCAGGACATGTACCGGCACCTGCCTGAAAGGCTGCACCAGTGGTACCGGGAGCGCACCCGGGGGGAAGGCGATGTGCGCGTGAAGATCTGCCAGAGCTTCCAGAAGTCGATGTTCTGCGTGACGAATGCGGCCATCCGCGGCACCTTTCCCCATCCGCTCACCAGCGCTGACGCCGCCGCCCAGCAGGCCAACGCCACCTACGCCGCCGCCTGGGCCACACGGCTGGCCAAGGGTCGCACCGACTGCCTGGGGGTCGAGGGCTGAGGGCGTAGCGTCGGAACCATGAACCAGCCCTGGACTCTGCGCCCCAAACCCGAGAAGGCCGAACGGCTCGAGCGCCGGATCGAGTTCGCGGATTACGCCACCACCCGGGAGTTCCTGGAACGGCTCAACACGCTCTCTGAGGACACCCAGCGCTTTCCCGACATCAGCTTCGGCCGCACCTACGTGAATCTCACCGTGCGGCCTGAGAGCACCGAACCCGATGCCCTGATCGGACCCGAGGAGGAAGCGTTCGCCAGCCAGATCGATGGACTCCTCAATGGCCTCGCCCTCGGCTGAGGCGATGGGATCAGCGCTGGACCCGGGCGACTCCCAGACGATTGACCTGCGCCAGGCCTACGAAGGAGCCGGCGTTCAGGCCGTGCTGGATGAACTCGAGCAGGAGCTGATCGGCCTGCGCCCAGTGAAGGCGCGCATCCGCGAAATCGCCGCCCTGCTGGTGGTGAACCGGGCCCGCCAGCAGGTGGGGCTGGACACGGCCCCACCGTCGCTGCACATGTCGTTCACAGGGCGGCCCGGCACCGGAAAGACCACCGTGGCGGAGCGGATGAGCAAGATCCTGCACGGCCTGGGCTACGTGCGCAAAGGCCACGTGGTGACCGCCACCCGCGACGATCTGGTGGGCCAGTACATCGGCCACACGGCGCCCAAGACCCGCGAGATGCTCAAGAAGGCGATGGGCGGTGTGCTGTTCATCGATGAAGCCTATTACCTGTACCGACCCGAGAACGAGCGCGATTACGGCGCCGAAGCGATCGAGATCCTGCTCCAGGTAATGGAGAGCAACCGTGACGATCTGGTGGTGATCTTCGCGGGTTACAAGGAGCGGATGGATGTGTTCTATCAATCCAATCCGGGTCTCTCCTCCCGGGTGGCGAATCATATCGACTTTCCCGACTACAGCGCAGGCGAACTGCTGGCCATCGCCCAGCTGATCCTGGCGGCAGAGAACTACCGCTTCAGCAACGAAGCCCGGGCCGCCTTCGCCGATTACATCGGCCGGCGCATGCAGCTGCCCTTCTTTGCCAACGCTCGCTCGATCCGCAATGCCATCGACCGGGCCCGTATGCGCCAGGCCAATCGTCTGTTCGGCCGCATGGGTTCACCACTCACCAAGCTGGATCTGATGACAATCGAGGCCGAGGACATCACCGCCAGTCGGGTGTTTCAGGGTGAAGTGGAGGGGCTCGATCCCGCCCAGCCGCTCACCGGATCAGCGGCGTTTGCGTGAATCGATCTGCAGCAGGTCGCGCACCTGTTGCACCTGCCGCGCCAGGACAGGATCACTATTGAGCTTCTTCTCGGTCTGCTCGACGGCGTACATCACAGTGGAGTGGTCTTTGCCACCGAACACATCGCCGATGCGGGGCAACGACAGATCAGTGCTCTGACGCATCAGGTACATACCCACCTGGCGGGCCTGACTCACATTGCGCTTGCGGCTGGCGCTGCGCATCTCCTCGGGTGACACGCCGAACACTTCGGCCACTTTCTCCACCACCTGCTCGGGCTTCACCTCCACATCACCGCCGGCCGGATCGAGCATCGGGGCGACCGATTCGACGGTCATCGGCAGGCCGGTGATCGAAGCGAAGGCCACGGCCCGGGTGAGGGCCCCTTCGAGTTCGCGGATGTTGGAGGTGAAGCGGCCAGCGATGAACTGAATCAGATCGCGAGGCAGGCTCATCTGCTCCTGCTCGGCCTTCTTGTGCAGGATCGCCATGCGGGTTTCCAGGTCCGGCGCCTGGATGTCGGCGATCAACCCCATCGAGAAGCGGGAGATCAGGCGCTCCTGCAGCCGCGAGATCTGGCTGGGGGGCCGGTCGCTGGCGATCACGATCTGACGGCCCGCCTCATGCAGAGCATTGAAGGTGTGGAAAAACTCCTCCTGGGTGTATTCCTTGCCCTCCAGGAACTGGATGTCGTCCACCAGGATCAGATCGGCGGCGCGGTAGCGATCGCGGAACGCCTGCATGCCGTCCTTGCGGATCGCCTGAATCAGGTCGTTGGTGAAGGTCTCGGTGGAGACGTAAAACACCTTGGCGTTGGGGTTGATCTCCAGGCGGTAATGGCCGATCGCCTGCATCAGGTGGGTCTTGCCCAGCCCCACCCCGCCGCAGATGAACAGGGGATTGAACTCCCGCCCGGGGGCCTCGGCCACCGCCAGCGCCGCCGCGTGGGCCATGCGGCTGTTGGGACCCACCACGAAGCGGTTGAACACATAGCGGGGGTTGAGGCCCGGCACCACCTTGCGCGGGGTTTCACCGGTGGGCAGGTGCGCAGGTGCCACGGCCGCCAAGCCGTTGGAGGGCGCCACCGGAGCATCCGGACCGGTGGCGCCGGCCGGAGCCGCCAGCTCCCCCTCAGCGGCAGCCACCAGCACCTGCACGGGCTTGCCGGCGATCTCGCTGGCCACCGCGGCGATCGTGCCCAGGTAGTTCTTGCGCAGCCAGCCGCAGGCAAAGCTGCTGGGAGCCTCCAGCTCAAGCTGGCCGTTCTGAAAGGCGCGGCAGCGGGCCGGCCGGATCCAGGTTTCGAAGGTGGGCTTGCTGAGACTGGCCTGGAGGGCCTGCTGAACCTGGTGCCACAGCTGCTCTGACTGCTGCACCGAAATCGCGGCCTGCCTGGTGAAAGCTGAATATACGCAGGGCTCCCGGCGCAGTCGGTCTTAAATGAGGCCTCACCTCGAATCCCGGCCCAGCCGCCCCATGCCCGCCCGCACCCCGAGCCTTCGCATCGTCACGGCTGGCGCCCTTGCCGGTGCGGCTGCCCTCGTGCTCACGGGTTGCAACGGCAGCATCCCGGGCCTGCCCGGGCGGGAGAAACCGGCGGTGCGGGTGAGCGATGCCGCCCCCATCGCCCCCCTGGCCCCGGGCAGCAACGTGATCGTGGACGCGGTGGCCAAGGTGGGGCCGGCGGTGGTGCGCATCGACACCACCAAGCGGGTGGTGAACCCCCTGGGTGGCCTGTTCGGCCAGGGGCCCTCAATCCAGCAGCAACAGGGCCTGGGATCGGGCGTGATCACCCGCTCCGACGGGGTGATCCTCACCAACGCCCATGTGGTGGAGGGGGCCAGCGAGGTGACCGTGACGCTGCCCGACGGGCGCACCTTCACCGGCAAAGTGCTGGGCGGCGATCCGCTCACCGACGTGGCGGTGGTGAAGGTGGTGGCCTCCAAGCTGCCGGTGGCCCCCCTGGGCGACTCCGACAAGGTGCGCCCCGGCGAGTGGGCGATCGCCATCGGCAACCCCCTCGGCCTCGACAACACGGTGACCGCCGGCATCATCAGCGCGATCCAGCGCACCAATGCGGTGGGCGAGGGCCAGCGGGTGCCCTACATCCAGACCGACGCCGCCGTGAACCCCGGCAACAGCGGCGGCCCACTGATCAACGACCGCGGCCAGGTGATCGGCATCAACACCGCCATCCGCCAGGCACCGGGCGCGGGCCTGAGCTTCGCGATCCCGATCAATGTGGCCGGCAAGATCGCCGCCCAGATCCTGGAGCGCGGCTACGCCAGCCATCCCTATATCGGCGTGCGCCTGCAGACCCTCACCCCCCGGCTGGCCCAGGAGATCAACGCCACCACCAACCAGTGCCGCCTGCCGGAGGTGAATGGTGTGGTGGTGGTGGATGTGATGGCCGGCAGCCCGGCGGCGAAGGCGGGCCTGCGGCCCTGCGACCTGATCAGCAGCGTGGGCGGCAAGCCCGTGAAGAACCCCTCGGAGGTGCAGCTGGCGGTGGATCAATCGCGGGTGGGCAGCGATCTGGGCATCGCGGTGCGCCGCGGCGACACCACCCGCCAGATCACCGTTCAGCCCGCGGAACTGCCGCGCGAGCAGTGAGGCGCCAGCTGGTGGTGCTGGCCCGCTGGCCGGTGCCGGGGCGGTGCAAGCGCCGCCTGGCGGCAGGCATCGGAACGGCGCGGGCAGCGGCGGTGCAACGGCAGCTCACCGCCCACACCCTGGCCTGCTGCCGGGCCATTCCCCTAGGCGCGGGTCCACCGGAGATCGTGCTGGCCGCCGATCCGCTCGGCGATCGCGCCGTGCGGCATTGGGCCGCCGCCCTGGGGGCCGATCAGGGCGTGCGCCAGGGGCCCGGGGGCCTGGGGCTGCGGATGGCACGCCAGCTGCAGCGGGCATGGCGGGAAGGGGCCGACCAGGTGGTGCTGATCGGCAGTGATCTGCCCCAGCTGCAAGCCAGCGATCTGGCGGCGGCGTTTCAGGCGCTGAACCAGGCCCCGCTCGTGCTGGGCCCGGCCCAGGACGGCGGCTACTGGCTGATCGGTTGTTCCGGCCAGGCAGCCACCAAGCTGACCGCGCAACTGTTCAGCGGCATGCCCTGGGGCACGGACCAGGTGCTGGAGCGCACCCTGGCCGCCAGCCGGCGTCTGGGGCTGGAGCCGGCGCTGCTGGCCCGCCGGGCCGACCTCGACCATCCCGCCGATCTGACCCCCTGGCGCTGAACGACGCGATGGCCCCAGCCACCAGCCCCTGGCTCAGCGTGGTGATCCCGGTGCGCAACGAGGCCCTCCGGCTGCCGGCCCTGCTGGCTGCGCTGAACGCCGCCCCGGAGTTGGTGGCCGAGGTGCTGGTGGTGGATGGGGGCAGCAGCGACGCCAGTCGCACCATCGCCCACCTGGCTGGAGCCCGGCTGCTGCGCAGCAGCGGCGGACGCGGCGCCCAGCTGGCGGCCGGAGCACAGGCGGCAGACGGCTCCTGGCTGCTGCTGCTGCACGGCGATGCCGCCCTGCCGGCGGGCTGGGATCAGGCCGTGCGGCGGGCCATGCGCCGGGGCGTCGGGGCCTGGTATTTCGAACTGGCCATCGCCGCTGCCCATCCCGCGCTGCGGCTGGTGGAGCTGGCGGTGGGCTGGCGCAGCCGCTGGCGCCAGCTGCCCTACGGCGATCAGGGACTGCTGCTGCCTGCCGCGCTGCTGCAGCGCTGCGGCGGCATCCGGCCGCTGCCGCTGATGGAAGACCTGGAGCTGATCGAGCGGCTGCGCCGCCACACGCGCCTGCGCAGCCTCGGCCTGGCCCTGCGGGTGGACGGACGCCGCTGGCGGCGGCTGGGGGTGTGGCGCACGGCCCTGGAGAATGCCCGGCTGCGCCGGCAGTGGCGCCGGGGCATCAGCGCCGCGCGGCTGGCCCGCACCTACTACGGGTAGCTCAGCCCGGCAGCTCAGGGGGCATACCAGAAGGCGCAGCGGCGCTGCAACGGCTCCAGCTCCCAGCCCTGGGCCTGATAGAAGCCCACCACCCCAGGATCGGCAAACAGGCTCACCCGCTCCACCTCCATGCCCTGGAGCTGATCGAGCACGTAGGCCATCAGCTGCTTGCCCAGCCCGGCCCCCTGATACAGCGGATGCACGGCCACATCCCACACGGTGGCCTCCACCACCCCATCACCCGTGCAGCGGGCGAAGCCCACGAGCTTGGGCACCCGCGGGTCGTGGCGCCACAACCCCACTCGCAGCAAGCTGTTCTGCAGGGCCTTGCGCACCCGCCGCAGGGGTCGGCGGCTCCAGCCCACCGCGTCGCAGAGCTGCTCCAGTTCGATCAGATCGATCTCGCGCTCCGTGCTGAGCACCAGCTGCAAGTCGGGATTGGGGGTGGGGCAGGTGCGGTGCCCGGGGCCGTACAAGGCCGAGAGTGTCACCAGCGGAATCCCTGCCACGCCTCGCCACGATCCTGCCCGACGGGCCAGCGGGCTGGGGCACTGGCGGGCAATCTGGGGACCAACGCTCCGTGCCCGCCCTGGCCAGCCCCCACGCCAGCCCCCCACAACCCCTGCTGGTTGCCCTGCATGGCTGGCTGCTGGCGGGCAGGCTCTGGGAGCCGCTGGTGCAGCACCTGCAGCCGCGCTGGGAGTTCTGGGCACCCGATCTGCCGGGCTTCGGGGAGCGGCCCCGCCCCAGCGGCCTGCAGCCCAGCCTGGCCAGCTACGGCCGCTGGCTGGCGGCGGCGATTGCGGCCCAGCACCAACCGCGGCGCCGTCCGCCAGCTGCCAGGCCTCACCACCCGGCTGGAGGTGCCGAGTCTGTGGGTGGCGGGCAGCAACGACCAGGTGATGGCCGAGCGCTACGTGCGCCACCTGGCGGGCTATGCCCCGCAGCACCGGCTGGCCCTGCTGGACGGAGCTGGCCACCTGCCCATGCGGCAGATGCCGAAGCGGCTGGCGGCGCTGATCGAGGGCTGGCTGGAGGAGGACGTGCTGGCCAGACCGCCGGCTCAGAGCGCGGCGAGCCCGCACTCCTGAAGGTGGGCCAGTTGGGCGTAGAGGCCGCCCGCGGCCCGCAGCTCTCGGTGGTTGCCCTGCTCGATCAGCCGGCCGCGCTTGAGCACCAGGATCCGATCGGCCGCCTCCACGGTGGCCAGGCGATGGGCGATCACGATGGCGGTGCGCTGCTGGAGCAGCTTGTCGAGGTCGCGCTGGAGGGTGGCCTCGGTGGAGGGGTCCATGAAGGCGGTGGCCTCATCCATCACCAGCACGGAAGGATTGCGGATCGCCACCCGCGCCACCGAGAGCAACTGGCGCTCACCCGATGAGAGGTTGCCGCCGCGCTCCCGCAGTTCGGTGGCCAGCCCATCGGGAAGCCGCCCCAGCAGGGGGGTCAGGCCCAGCTCAGCGCACAGCCGGCGCAGCTCGTCGCTGGAGATGTCGGCATCGAGGCGCAGGTTGTCGGCCACGTTGCCGCTGAACAGGAAGGTGTCCTGCAGCACCACCCCCAACCGCTGACGCAGCAGGGGGATCGGCAGCTCACGGATGTCGATCCCATCCAGCAGGATCCGGCCCTGCTGCGGTTCATACAGGCGGCAGAGCAACCGGATGACCGTGGTTTTGCCCGAGCCGGTGGGCCCCACGATCGCCACGTGTTCGCCGGGGGCGATGCGGAAGCTGAGGTTGGTGAGAATCGGCTCATCGTCGCGGTAGGCGAACGACACGTTCTCGAACACCACCTCGCCGGCTGAGCGCACGGGCAGCGCGGCGGCCTGGGGCGGAGCCGCGTCCTGGATCTCAATCGGCTCCTCCAGCAGCTCGCCGATCCGCTCCACAGCGGTGAGCCCCCCCTGGATCTGGGTGAAGCGCTCCGCCAGCTGGCGCAGGGGATCAAACAGCCGCTGGGAATAGAGGATGAAGGTGGTGAGGGTACCCAGGCCCATCGCGCCCGTGGTCACCATCCAGCCGCCCAGGGCCAGCACCACGGCCACGGCACTGAGGGCCACCCACTCAATGAACGCCGAGATGGCGCTGTCGTAGAGGATGGTGCCGTTCACCGAGCGCTTGTAGGCCTCGGTGGTCACCGCGAAGCGGGCGCTGTTCACGGCCTCGCGGCGGAACATCTGCACCACCTCCAGGCCCTGAAGGTTTTCCTGCAGGTCGGCATTCAGCTGGGCCAGCTCTTCGCGCACCCGGTAATTGGCCTTGCGGTAGCGGCCCTGCAGCCACAGGATTCCGAGGGTGACGGGAACCTGGGCCGCCAGCAGCAGCACACCCAGCCGCCACTCGATCGAGATCATCGTGATCGCGATCACCAGCAGGGTCACCAGGTCGGCCAGCACGCCCACGGCGCCACTGCCGAACACCTCGGCCAGCGCATCCACATCGCTGGTGAGCCGGGTGAGCAACTTGCCCACGGGCGTGCGGTCGTGGAAGCGCAGCGACAGCGCCATGGCGTGGGCGAACAGGTCGTTGCGGATCCGGGCGGTGAGGCGCTGGCCCACCGCCTGCACGTTGAAGGTCTGGATGCCCTGCAGACCCAGGCGGGTGAGCACAGCCACCAGCAGCAGCAGCACGATCAGCCGCAGGGCCTGGGGCACCGGCAGGCCCTGCAGCCAGGACAGGGTGGGCTCGCCGCGCAGGGCCGAAATCGCCTGGCCCACCAGCAGCGGCTGCACGGCGGCGGCGAAGGCCACCGGGATCAGCAGCACCAGGGTGAGGGTGAGGCGGCGGCGGTCCCGGCCCAGGTAGGGCAACAGGCGCAGCAGCCGCTCCCGGTCGCGCCGTGCCATCAGACCGCCACCGGTGCTGGTGTGGCAGCCGCAACGCGGTCCACGATCTGCTGCAGCGGACCGTCGTCGAGGCGCAGGGCCAGGGGATGGCCGATCAGGCGGGCGGTGCTGTGGAACAGATCTTCGATCGCCACCAGACCGTTCTCCTGGAGGGTGCGGCCGGTGGCCACCAGATCGACGATCGCCTCACTCATGCCGGTGATCGGCCCCAGCTCCACCGAGCCGGCCAGATGAATCAGCTCCACCGGCAGATCCAGCTGCTGGAAGAAGCTCTCGGCGCAGCGGGTGAACTTGCTGGCCACCCGGCAGTGGGCGGGCAGATCGGAGGCGCGCCGATAGCCACTGCTGGCCTTCACCGCCACGCTCATGCGGCAGCCACCGAAACCCAGGTCCACCAGCTGGGCCACCGGCAGCTGGGCCTCCTGCAGCACGTCGAAGCCCACCACGCCGAGCTGGGCCTGGCCGTAGGCCACATACACCGGCACATCGGCGTTGCGCACCAGCAGGGCCCGGGCGCGGCCGCAGGCGCTCGGCACCATCAACAGACGGTTGCCGGGCTCCAGCACCGCCGAAAAATCGAGGCCAGCCGCAGCGAAGCGCCGCACCGAATCCTTGAGCAGGGCGCCTTTGGCCAGCGCCACGGTGATCATGGACATCGCCTCAGGCCGCCTCGCGGACTTTAACGATGCACCCCATGGGCGATCACTGGCAGGTGTGGCTCGTACCAGCCCTCAGCGACAACCTGATTCCCGTGCTGCAGCGCGGCAACCAGGCAGCGGTGGTGGACCCCGCCGAGGCAGCCCCCGTGGCCAGGGCCCTGGAGCAGCGGGGACTGGAGCTGGTGGCGATCCTGCACACCCACCACCACCACGACCACATCGGCGGCACGCCGGGGCTGCTGGAGCGCTGGCCCCACGCCGCGGTGATCGCCGCCGCCAGCGACCGGGCGCGCATTCCGCTGCAGACCCGCGGCGTGGAGGAGGGCGAGCGGTTCGAGCTGCTGGGGCGGCCGGTGGAGGTGTGGGCGGTGCCCGGCCACACGGCCCACCACATCGCCTTCCATCTGCCCGCCAGCAACGCTGAGCCGGGCGAGCTGTTCTGCGGCGACACCCTGTTTGCCGCCGGCTGCGGCCGGTTGTTTGAAGGCACCGCCGCCCAGATGCACCAGGCCCTGCAGCGCTTCGCCGCACTGCCCAGCGACACCCGGGTGTGGTGCGCCCACGAGTACACCGCGGGCAACCTGCGCTGGGCCCACCAGCTGCTGCCGGCCGATCACCCCGCCAAGCCAGCGGTGCAGCAGCGCCTGGAGCAGGTGCGGGCGCTGCGCCAGGCCGGCGGCTTCACCATTCCCAGCAGCATCGGCCTGGAGCGCAGCACCAACCTGTTCATGCAGGCCAATGACGCCACGGAGCTGGCGGAGCTGCGCCGCCACAAAGACCACTGGCGCGGCTGAACCCAGGCCAGCGGCAGCGAACCCAGATCGCCCTCAGATCGCCGTGAGCGGCAGGCGCTGGGGGAACAAGCGGGCCTGCGCATCAGCGAGCAGGGCCAGGCGGCAGCGATCGCCGCGGCTGTAGGTGCATCGCAGCGGCAACCGCAGCCGCAGCCGCAGGCCGCCGAACTGCACCTGATACAGCCATTCGCGGCCCAGGTATTCGCGGCCCAGCACCCAGGCTTCGCCGCTCGGATCAGGCGTGAGGACCAGGGCGTCGGGGGTGACCATCACCTCGGCGTCCGAATCCAGAGCGCTGAGGGGAGCCTGGGGCCGCAAGGCCCCAAGGGCGGTGTGCACCAGCCCATCGCACAGGCTTGCCGCCAGCAGATTGCCCTGCAGCACGAAACGGGCCACGAAGGCGGTGGCGGGATCACCCACCAGCTCCTGGGGAGCGGCGCACTGGTGCAGCACCCCATCGCGGAGCACAGCCACCCGGTCACAGATCGCCAGCGCCTCCTCCGGATCGTGGGTCACGATCACACCGCTGGCGCCGCAACGACTGAGCACCTCCGGCAGCTCGCTGCGCAGGTGGAGCCGCACCTCCACATCGAGGTTGGAGAAGGGCTCATCCATCAGCACCACGTCCGGCCCCGGAGCCAGGGCCCGCGCCAGGGCGAGGCGCTGGCGCTGGCCACCGGAGAGCTCGTGGGGATAGCGGCGCTCCAGCCCCTGGAGCCCGAGCAGCTCCAGCAGCCAGGCCACACGGCTGGTGTCGGCTCCACGCCGCAACCCGAAACAGGCGTTGCGCCAGGCATCGAGATGGGGAAACAGGGCGTAGTCCTGGAACACCATCCCCACCCCGCGGCGCTCGGGCGGCAACCAGCGACCGGCGGAGGCCACCGCACGGCCATCGAGCTGCACCTCGCCCCGCTCGGGCCGCTCGAAACCGGCAATCAGACGAAGCAGGGTGGTTTTACCGCAACCCGAGGGGCCCAGCAGCCCCACCAGCTCCCCGGCCTGCAGGGCCAGGTCGATACCGCGCAGGGTCCAGGAGGACGCACCGGGATAGCGATGCCACACGCCGCGCAGCGCCGCCGGCTCCTGAAGGGCATCTGACGGGGACAGGATCGGGGCAGGGGCGGCAACGATGGTGGGCCTGGCCGGAAAGCCATAAGCTCAGGCCCCCATCCTTACCGTTCGGCGCCAGGCATGAGCAGCCCCAACGCCCTCCAGGCCGTGGTCACCAGCCAGGCACCCGCGCCGGTGGGGCCGTACAACCAGGCGGTCAAGGCGGGCGGACTGCTGTTCTGCTCAGGCCAGATCGCCCTGGATCCGGCCAGCGGCGAGATGGTGGGCGGCGGCGATGTGGAGGCCGAAACCCGCCAGGTGCTCGCCAACCTCAAGGCCGTGCTTGCCGAGGCGGGCTGCAGCCCCCAGCAGGTGGTGCGCACCACCGTGTTTCTGGCCGATCTGGGCGACTTCGCGCGGGTGAACGCGATCTACGCCGACACCTTCGGGGCAGGCGTCTCGCCAGCCCGGGCCTGCGTGGAGGTCGCCGCCCTGCCCAAGGGGGCACGGGTGGAGATCGACTGCATCGCCGTGCTTGGCTAAAGCGGGTCGAGGGAGCAGTCCATCAGGGTGGAGGCCTGTTCATCCACGGCGCTGAGCCGCTCAAGGACGGCCTGCAGATCGAGCGGAGAGAGCTCGCCGTCTGCGCCCCACTTCATGCAGGAGCGGCCCAGACAACCACTGGCTGCGGCGGCGCCGGAGATCGACTCGAAGAACTCAGCGGACATGGCGACGACTTCCATGTGTTGAAACCAACACTAAGCGTCAACGCTTCGGCCGGCCACCGCTGGGCCCTAAGCTCCTTCCACCGGGGTGTAGCGCAGTTTGGTAGCGCGCCTGCTTTGGGAGCAGGATGTCGCAGGTTCGAATCCTGTCACCCCGATTGGGCTCTCACGGATTAGCCTTCGGGCCTGCCTGCAGTGGAACCAGACCCGCAAGCGCCTGGTGCCCGAGCCCGTCATCCGCGAGATGGCCGCCGCCCAGGCCGATCCGGCCTTTGGCCCCTCTCGGGCGGAGGGCTTCGCGGCGGTGGTGGCGGTGGTGCCCACCCACGGCCGCGAGCTGGAGGCCCTGCTGCGCGATGAGCTGGCCCGCCTCGATCACCGCATCCGCTCGGCCCGCAACCGCGAGAAACGCTTCCAGCTGCACCGGTACTCGCACCTCCTGGATCTGGAGCGGCTGCTGCATCTGCTGCGGCTGCTCACCACCTACCCGGAACTGTCCGCGGCCGACCCCGCCACCCGCGCTGAGCTGGAGGCGATCGTGTCGCCCCTGCCGGAGGGTGACCTGGCGGATCAGGCGGCGGCCTACCTGCGCCGGCTGCATGGCGAGTGCTACGGCGATCCAGCTGCCATCCGCACCGATCTGGGCTGGCTGGAGGCCAACGGCTTCTGCCAGAGCGAACCCTCCCTGGCGCCGATCCAGCTGGCGCCACCCCCACCCGAGCCGCCCGCCGGAGCTCCCTGGCGAGGTGGTGTGCATGGTGGCTACCCACCCACTGGCGATGCACCCGTGTTTGTGCGGGTGTTCACCCTGCTGCGCCATCTGCTGCAGCAGCCCTTTGATCAGGCTGAGGGTGTGGCGCTGCCGGAGTACCTGATCGAGCGCACCGAGGCCATCCCCGGTGCCTACCTCCCTTCCGAGGCCGCCACCCTGCGCAAGGACCTCGAGAAGCTGCTCACCCCTTATGGCTTCCGGCCTCGCAACGACAACGTCCGCCACGGCTATGCCATCGGCACCGCCCTGCTCTCGGCCCACCGATTGCGGGAGATCCATGGGGTGGTGAGCCAGGCCGCGGGGCGCCTCGCCGATCCCACGGCTCAGGAGCTGCTGCGGGAGCTGGAGCAGCGGCTCGCCTGGGGAGGAATCACGGTGGACGGCACGGCACCGGTGCGGGCGTTCGCCAACCGCTCAATCGTGAGCAGCGCCCTGGTGCGGCCTGATTCCCTGGCCGCCGAGCGCCAGGCCGAGGCGCTGGAGACGGCAATCGTGGAGCGGCGGCGCATCGAGCTGGAGCGCTACGCCTCGGTGGGCTCCTTCCCCGGCAGCCCCCTGGGGACCTTGCGCGTGTGGCCGCTGCAGCTGCTCTTCCACACCATCGGCTGGTACCTCGTGTTTGAAGAGGACAGCCCCGGCCAGGAGCATGGGTTGATCCGCTGCGAACGCCTCGATCGCCTGGCCCTGCGCCGCAGCGAACGCGGCAACCGGCGCAGTGAGGAGGCCCACGCCCAGGGCCTCAAGCGGCTGGAGCTGTTGCTGCATCACAGCGGCGGCATCTACTTCGGCGACGACCTGGCGGCCCAGCTGCGGTTGTTCCATCCCCGCGGCCGCAGCCGCGAGCGGGAGCTGGTCACCCTGCGCTTCTGCTGCCAGGGCTGGTGCTTCGCTTTCGTGCGTGAGGGCTTGCAGCGCTACCCGATCGAGCACACCCGCCTCTCGCTCCCCCTGCCAGGCGACACCTGGTGACACCACCCCAAAGCCCCGCATGTGCTGCAGCCCGGCAGCCCCAATGACACCCACCCATATCCGGTGGAGCTGGACCTCCCCAGCTGGACCGTGGCGGCTGACATCGACCTGCGCACCTGGCTGTTTGCTTTTGGCGCCGGCATCCGCATCGACAGCCCTCAGGCCCTGCGGGACGAGCACCGGCAGAAGTTAGAAAGTGCCTTGGCGGTGTATCAGACCGCCTGAAACGGCTGGAAGCCTCAGCGCAGGGGAGCCGGGCCTGCGGTCCGGCGGTTCTCCAGCCGCAGGATGCGTTGGGCATGCAGGTCGGTCTCGGCAGTCCACTGCACGGGCGGCTCTGGCTCCTCCAGCGCTGGCTCTGCCGCCTTCAGCCGTGGGGGAGGTGCGTCCATGGTGGCGACGAGCAGCAGCACCACAATCAGCTCAGCAGCGAGGAGCAGGTCGATCTGGGGCATGGCGAGAACGGCTCAGGCGTCAGTGAACAAAGCCTCAGCCCCCTGCCCCGCGTTTGACCAAGTTCTCCTGCGAAAGAGCAGAGGCTGCAGGTGCTCCCTGGCGGTGTGCGCCCCGGGCTGAGCCAGAGCAGGTAGCGAGCTGGCGCTCGTAGGCGGAGGGATTCCGCTTTGTTCGGACGATTCCGGCGACATTGTGAAGATTGCCGCGGATCTGCCGCTCGTTCATCACCCTTCTCGCCTCAGTCGTCATAAGGGGCGATGCCGGAACTATTCACCCCACGCATAGATCCAGCCTATACACCATCGTTGCCATCTGCAGCTGCATTCCGAGGATGGAAGCCGATGTGCTGCATGACATGGTCTTCCTGCCCCCAACCTCCGATTTCCCGCCCGATCCCGAACCGCTTGAACGTGAGGAGCTCAACAGCACCTACCTGGAACTGCGGAATTGCTACTCCAGCCTGATGCGCAGCCGCGCCCAGCATCGGCGTCTGGCCAACAAGGCCAAGGATGAAACAGCCCTGCTCAAGGAACGGATCACGGCCCTGGCCAGCCGCGATCTGCCCCAGCGCAAGGAACTCTATGAGCTCCTGGAGATCGTGACAGCCATTGCTGGTGACATTGAAGATGCCGGCGATGATCTGGTGAATGGCTTCAGCCGTTACAAGAAAGGTCGCCATAGCTTTCAAGGTGGCGGGACTATCGGTGATCTCGTTCGTGCAGTGATTCATTTCATCAATCGTTGGGGCCGCACCAAGGACCGGCTCGGCGATCTCAAGCAGAAGCAGCAGGAGCTGATCAACAAGTCGCAGGAGCTTCTGCCGCCACCGCCACCCCCCGGCGGCAATGGCAACGGCCACGGACCCGCAGCCGGGACACCCACACCGCCGGGGGACAGTGCGCAGCGGCCCATCGACCTGAGCGCCAATGGCATTCAGCCCCCACGCCCGGCCAAGCCCACAGGCCCTCAGCAGCCACAGCTGAACCAGCCCAATCCAGAGAGCAAGCCGCAGATCCAGGATCAAGCCAAAGGAGCCGACGACCATGGGTGAGATCGCCGATACCCTCCGCTCCACCCTGCAGCAGCTGGCCCAGGCCGATGCCCGGCTCTATCGCGGCCTGGCGGAAGAGCTGGGCGACAGCGCCACCACCGTCGAAGAACCCCGCGCCCTGATCCAGCCCGAGGGCGGACCACCCGCCACAGAAGCCCATCTTCTGGCCCTGAAGAACGACGCCCTGCAGGAGCTCTGCGCGCAGAGGGGCATCAAGGTGCCCAAGCGCCCCAGGAAAGATCTGATGGTGGGCCTGCTGCTGGCCGATCCCAACGGCCCGCCGCCGCTGTCCCTGCTTCCCCCTCCCAAAACCAAACCCAGCCCAGGTGGGAAGGCCGCGGGGGGCAAGGCTGGCGCCACCGAGCTGCAGACCCTGGAGCAGCGCCTCGTTCGGCTGGAGCAGCTGGTGCTGCTGATCGCTCAGCAGGTGGGTGTGCCCCGCGAGGCCATTGAGCGGCTGCTGCCGCCGGCTGCTCCAGAGCCCTGAGAGAGCAGACAACCCGCGATAGGCATCGTAGATTCGCTATTCGCGAATGCCGAATGGCCCCTGCGACCGTGGCCCGCTCCCCCTCCAATCCCCAGCTTGTGCTGCGCCCGCAGGACCTGGTGGTGCTGCTGCGCCTGGCCTTGGACTCAGGCCCTGCCCCCACCTATGCGGCCCTCGGTGCTGAGCTGGGGATGACAGCCTCGGAGGCCCATGCGGCGGTGGAACGTGCCGTCGCCGCCAGGCTGGCGATCAAGGATGGCGCCGGCAAGCCCGCAGTGATTCGCGCCGCCATGAAAGCCTTCGTGCAGCACGGCGCTCGCTACTGCTTCCCTGCCACGCAGGGCGGTCTCAGCCGCGGTGTTCCCACCGGCTATGCCGCCTCCCCCCTCAACGAGCAGATCCGGCCGGGCAGCGACCCGCCACCGGTGTGGCCGTGCAAGAAGGGAACGGTCCGTGGCATCGCCTTCCACCCGCTCTATCCCAGTGTTCCCGAGGCGGCGGAGCGCAACCCGGCCCTGGGGGAACTGCTGGCCCTGTTCGACGCGGTGCGCGGCGGCAGCGCCCGTGAACAGGCCCTGGCCCTGATGCTGCTGGAGGAGCGGCTGCAGCCATGAACCCCAACGACCCCAATGTCTCCCTGCTGGAGCGGGCCGCTGTGCAGTTGGGTGAGGCGCTGCTCAAGCAACTGGTGTTTGTCGGCGGGGCCGTGGCTGGCGTATTAATCACGGATCCGGCGATGCCGGAGATCCGGCCCACCCAGGATGTGGATGTGATCT
>VFQS010001080.1_pt1 | contig 26463 bp, 12 predicted proteins | sample 3512361 | NCBI WGS metagenome assembly VFQS01 (sample SAMN10412375, study PRJNA504923) | tailings metagenome | isolation source: Relicate 1 Philex TSF3 active mining | place: Philippines
CACAAGTCCATTTTAAATCTTAGGGTTACTGTAACCGTTAGATGATTAGAATTAGATAAATCATCTATGTTTGTGCCATTTTAATTCATCAACGGTGTAATATTATTCTTTATAATGGACATAAACGTCATATGGTTTTCTGTAAGAAGGATTTAATACATTAGGAATTGATTTTTTAAGAACTTTTTCAAAATTATTTTTTTTGAAGAATTTAATAGATTGACTATTATTTTTATGAATTTTTACCCAAATATTAGATTGATTATTCATATCTAAAATCATTTTTAAGAAATTAGAGCCAATACCGGAATTTTGATAATCTTTATCAATACAAATAACCATTAAATAAACGATAACTTCACCATCTTCTTCGTAATAAAAGTTGCAAGAAGAGACACCAATAAGTTTATTTAAATGATAATATAAATAAATATTTTTATACATAGCGTAATTTCCATATAATTTAATGAAATCATCTTTATCGAAATTTTCATCTGGAATATTTTCATTAATAAAGTTTAAAATGATATCTATTTTATCTTCAATTTCATCATTATTATAAATTTCTAAACGATAATTAAATATATTATTCATTTTAATATAATAAAGTAAAAAGGTTTTTTATAATATAAAAGAAAAAAATCATTTTTTTTTAATTTTAAAATAATATTTTATTTAAAAAATAATTATTTTTATAACATTTTTTGAATATAAAAGATTATAATATTATTATAAATAACAAAAAATTAAAAAATTAAAAAATAAAAAATGAGTGCTGAAATAGATATAAGTGAAATGTTGGAAATTATGAAAAAAGCGAATAGCGATCATAATATAAGTGAAACATTAATGAATGAATATGAAAATATTTGTAATGAATATATTGATTATTTCAAAAGTATTTTAAATTCGATAGATAAAGAACGAAAGTATAAAGAAGAAGAACGAAAAAGAAAGGAAGAGGAAGAACGAAAAAGAGAGGAAGAGGAAGAACGAAAAAGAAAGGAAGAGGAAGAACGAAAAAGAGATGAAGATAATAGTGGTTTAAAAAATGGATTACATATAAATGAAATAATAAAAGAGTTAAAAAATATGAAACAAATAGAGATATTGGAGCGAGTGAAACGTCGTTCATTGGAAGACCAAATGTATTATGTAAATTTTGAGAAGAATAATAGAACGGAAAGTAAATATAAAGCATTAATGGGGACATTTACAATATTAGGAACATTAAATAAACAAGGTGTTCGAAGTGAATATAAAGTAGATTTATTTAATCCGGAAATTTATGGAAATGATAAAAAGATATTTAATTGTGATTGTCCTGCACATCGTTTTAAAAGTAGTCAAGATAATACAGTATGTAAGCATATATCATTTATAATGTGTCGAGTATTAGGGTATGCTACAATAGATTTTTTCAAAACTTTTACATTAAATAAAGATGAAGTAAATATGATAATGGAGAAGATGAGTGTTGAAAGGAATGCAATAATGATGAATATTGAAGTAAATAGGATGAAAGAGAGTTGTAATTCAATAGATAATAGTTTAATAATAAGAAGAAAAATGTTAAATAAAGATGCGTTTTTGAATAGTAATAGAGATGTGAAAGAGGAGGAGTGTCCAATATGTTTTGATGAAATAGAGCAAAATGTGAATAGATTAAATTGTCCGGAATGTAAAAAGCACGTTCATAAAGAGTGTATGGAAATATGGTTATCGCGAAATAGTAGTTGTGTTCATTGTAGAAGTAATAAATGGAGACATTATACGAAATGTTTTATTGAAAATAAGAGTATTGAGGAAAAAGAAAATGAAGAAGATGAAGAAGATGAATATTATTAAAAGTATTTTTCTGGAAAAATAAGTATAAAGTATATTTCGCGAAAAATATATTACCATAAATGGTTATAAAAATTTAAATAAAAAGATGATATTTTATTTTTTAAGGAAAAATAAAATAAATGTAATATAAAGGTAAAAGATAAATCGATGTCAGTAAATCGTAAATCGCGTTCGCTTTTAAATAAAAGTGATTTTTCAATAATTTCGTTAGCACCATTAACAGCAACAGTTTCTGGTAAAAATGTAGGAACAGAATTAACGATTGGTTCATCAGGTCAATTGGATGTAAAACGCACAGATGGTAATGTGGAAGCACCAATTCAGCAAACATTAAATTTAGTAGATTTAAACAGTATAACAGCAAATGTAAAAACATTAATGAATGGAAATTTGAGTGTCCAAGGTAATTTAGTAACAGGAAATGCTATAACAACAATGGATAGTAATTATGATGTTAGAATGAATGGTTATTTACATTTGGGTGTAAATAATGATTATGATGCAAATAAATTAGGAGTAATAACAGTAACAACCGATGATACTTCAAATGTTTTTGGAATGGCATTTGTAAGAAAAGATAATTATGTATGGCAAATGGGTTATAAGAGTGATAGTAGTAATGATTTTTATATACATGATGGAAGTATGGGTATGAAATTAACGGCAACAAATTCACAATCATGGTCATCAGTATCAGATGAAAGATTTAAGAAGAATATAGAAGAGATAGATAATTGTTTAGAACGTATATATCAAATGAAAGGTGTATATTATAATTATAAAATAGAAGAAGATGATGCACCACGAAAGATAGGTGTAATAGCACAAAATGTGTATTCACAATTTCCGGAATTAGTAGATGTGCCAAAAAATCCACAAGAAGCAATGAGTGTAAGATATAGTGAATTAACACCAGTTTTATTAAATGGTATTAAAGAGTTATATGATTTATATAAAGATTTAAAAAGTGAAATTGAAAAAATGAAAATGTAAGAAATAAAAATAAAATCTAAAAATATATTTTTAATAAAAGATATTTATTAAAAAAATAAAAAAAATAAAAAAAATAAAAAATAAAATTTATTTTTCGCGATTTTTAAGTTTATTTTTCGGGAAAAAAATATTAGTATAATAGGTATTTTATTTTTTTTTTCCTAAATGTTAAAAAAAATATATTTAAAGATTAATAAAATAACAAAAAATGTCTCGTGTTACAATTAACCCGAACAATCTTAAATTAATCACTTTAAGTGGTAGTCAAGAGAGTAGTTCTCTTACAGCATCGAATATAATTTCATTAAATACAATAACAGGTAATAATGAAATAACATTAGGTAATGTTTCAGTAGGAAATATTATTAATTCAAAGTTAATAACAACATCAAATATAACAACATCAAGTATGAATGTAAGTAATGTAGCAGAAGTAGATAAATTAGTAGTATCAGGAATATTAACATCAAACGCATCAATAGTTGGTGTAAATGCTTATTTTAATAATTTAAATATGAATAACGGAAATATAACAAACATAAATAATTTAAACAGCACAAATGCCAATATAAATGGTTCAGTAATATCAACAAATATGTATTTAAATGGTATAACTTTTATAAATGGTAATGGTACATTTACTTCAAATGTTAGTGCTAATTCATCAAATATAGGTTCAATTAATTCAGGAACAATAAATTCAAGTAACGTTACAATTTCAAATGCTTTAAATACAAAGAATGCAAATGTAAGCGGAAATTTAGGAGTAAAGAATTTATTTACAAATGGTGCTTATTTTATTGATAGTGGTGTTATTTTTACAGCAAATGTAACAATGAATAATGCAAATATAGTAAATTCTAATGTAAATACTTTAAATGTTACTAATGAAACAGTTTATGGAAATTTAATAGTAACAAATGGAACAAATAGCACAACTATTAGCAATGGTGATTTAAATACAACAAATATGAGTTTAAACGGTGATTTAACAACATTAAATATGAATGTAGATAATACATTAACAGTAGCTGGTGCTGTAACAATGGGTCAATTAACATTAACAAATGGTGATGTAAATCTTAATAATGGTCGTTTTAATGCAACCTTTGGTAATATAGGAACATTAACAGTAAATAATGTATTAAATGTAAATGGTATAAATGCAAATAATGCAAATATAATAACAAGTGGTAATTTATTAGGTGGTAATTTAAATGTAGGTAATATTAATTCATCAAATATAAGAGCAAGTGCAAATATTATTACAACTAATTTAACAGCAAATGTTGTAAATTTAGGAAGTGGTAATATTAATACAACTGGTTTCGTTACTGTAACATCAACAGTTATTTCATCATCTTTAAATACAGGAAGTGGAACAATATCTACATCAGGAAATGTAAGTGCAGGAAATGTTATTACAAATAAATTAATAGTAAATGGTGATTTTTCAACAACTTATACTTTATCATCAAATGTAGCAAATATTAATAATGCAAATATTTCAGGAAACTTAAATGCCGGTAATATTAATGCTTTAAATATGTTTATTTCATCAAATATTGCTTGTGGTAATATTATAACTGGTGCAAATTTAACTTTATTAGGAAATGTTATCACAAAAGGTCTTAATTTAGGTTCATCTGGATTACTTACCGAAGGTGATATTAATGCTGGAAATGTAATAGGAACATCATTATATGTAAGAAATAATGGTAGTATTATTACAACAGGTAATATTTCTGCTGGAAGTGGTGCAATTAATGGTAATTTAGTAGTAGGTGGTAATTTACAAGTAAATGGTGAAAGTAGATTAAATAGTAATGTATCAGTAAGTGGTAATTTAAGCACAAATGTCGCAAATGTTAATACATTAAATGCTACAACAATTAGTTTTACTGACGCAAATGTAAATGGAACTCTTAATTTTAATGCTGGTCGCACAATTATTAGTGGAAATAGTATAACAACCGGTTTAATTAATGCTACCGAATTAAATGTTAATACATTAAACGCTTCTGGAACAATGAGTGTAGGAAGTTTAAATGTTAATAGTGGTAATGTAATCGCAAATGGAAATGTTAATGGTACAAACGGTATTTATACATCAAATGTTGAAACAGCAAATCTTATTGTTACTTATGCTATTTATGCTCCAAATGTAATTATTGCAAACGGTGCTACAATGAATGGTAATATTGAAACCGCAAATTTAAATGTTTCAGGAACTTTAACTGCAAATAAAATAGAAAGTAGTAATATTCAAGATATATTGGATTTGAAACAATCTAATATAGGAACATCTGCTTTATATGGAAATATTGATACATTAAATTATTTACTTTCACGCGATACTGCTGATAATCTTTATTTAGGTGATCGTGTATTAGGAAATATTTATATTGGTAGTCCATCAACAACAAGTCAAAAGATTTACATTGGTAGTTCAAATGATACAGTTATTATTCAAGGTGCTATTACAAATGTATTATCAACAAATACTCAATTTAGTGATAGCACATTAACTTTAAATAAAGGCGGTGTTTCAGTAGCTGGTAGTGGTATATTAATTGAAAATAATGGTACAACTGCTGCTTCAATGATATTAAATAATTACGGAGAATTTGTATTTAGTGATGTTTCAGGTAGAACATATGATTTAGCAAATATTGCAAATGGTAATTTCCCACAAATATATGCTACTGGAAATATTAACGCAAATGGAAATATTACAACTTATGGTAATTTATATGTAACAAATGCTTATGTAACAAATAAAGTAGAATCATATTCCTTAGATGTATCTTCAAATATAAATACTTCAAATATTAATGTATCAGATTTAGTAAATACTTCATATATTAATAGTGAAAGTATTGATGTAAATACTTTAACAATTACTTCAACATTAAATTCAGATAATGTAATTGTTTCTAATAATATTTCAACTCAAAATCTTAATACAACTAATAATGCTACTATTAGTGGAAATGTAAATATTTCAAATTTATTAAGTGGTAATGTAATTAATATTACTAATAATATTAACGGGGTTGATTTAACATTATCTAATATGCTTACTTCAAATAGTATTAATACAAATGATATTCAATTAAATAATGGTAATTTAAACACAACTGGAACACTTATTGCCAAAGATATTATTATTGATAATGGTAATGTTAGCACATTAGATGATAATTATGTATTAAAGGTAAATGGTTATACACATTTTGGAGTAAATAATAATTACGATCAAAATAAATTTGGTATAGTAACAATTACAACAGATGGAAATAGCGAACCAAGTGCTTTGGCATTTGTTAGAGAAAATAATTATGTATGGCAAATGGGTTATCAAGATAATAGTAATGATTTTTATATTTATGATGGAAATGTTGGTGTTAAATTAAGTGCCACAAATTCACAATCATGGTCATCAATATCTGATGCTCGTTATAAAAAGAATGTTTCAAATATTGATAATTGTTTAGAAAAGATAGAAAAAATTAGAGGTGTATATTATAATTATAATAGTGATGCTGAAAATAGTCAAAGAAAAGTAGGTGTTATTGCACAAGAAGTATTAGAAGCTGTTCCTGAAATAGTTGATATTCCTCAAAATGAAAATTCACCATATACAGTAAGATATCAAGAATTAGCACCAATTTTATTAAATGCTATGAAAGAGATTATTTCTGAAATTAATATTCTTAAAAATGAAATAAATGCTTTTTAATTTAATTAAAAATTGAAAATTAAAAAATATAAAAAAAATATAAATTAATAATTTTATAAATAAATTTATTTATAAAAATAAAAAAGAAAAAATAAAAAAGAAAAATGCGTTCAATTTATTTTTCGCGAAAAATAAAAAAATAAAAATCATATTTTATTTTTTAGAAATTATAATTTAAATATATATTTATAATAAAAAGAATATAAAATGTCGTTTATTAGAACTGACACAAATCGTAATCCAACAGCAATAGCAAATATTGCTTCAAATGTTATTACTTTAAATAACTATAATGCTGTTTCAAATTTATTTGCTGTTTCACCGACATCAATACATACTTTTAATAATATGAACCAAAGTAATTTAAATATAACTTCATCAATGATTAATGATGTAATTAATACTTCTGGTTTAAAAGGTACAAATTTAAATATAGGAACATTAAATGTATTAGGAAGTGGTAATAGTGCAATAATTAATGAAATAAATGGTAATAATATTTCTATTTCAAGTTTAGATAATCAAAACGGAAATTTAAGTAATGTATTAAATTTAAATTTAAAAAATTTAAATGTTTCATCATATTTATATGGTAATACTTATAATTTAAATTCAAATTCAATAATTTTAAATAGTGGTAATGGTACTTTTACAAAAAATATTGATATTACTGGTGCTTTAAATGCCAATATATTAAATAATAGCACTTTAAATATAACTCAATTAGAAAATAGTGAGCAAATAACTTTTGCTGAAGGTAATGTTACAAATAATATGAATGCAACAAATTTTTATACCGGAAATGCTTCAATAGCAAATAATAGTGCTACTTTTACAAAATCAGTTGATTTAAATGGTAATACAATTATTACAACTTTAAATAGTGCTGATTTATACGTTCAAGAAAAAGTAAATAATGGAATAATTACTCAAAAAAATGATAATAACACAACATTAGGTTATTTAACATCTTCTGAAATAACTTTAAGTGGAAGCGGAACTGTTGAAAATAATACTAATACTTATAATAAAATAGTTCGTATGAATGGAAGTGTTATAAATGCTATTGTTGAAGATAATGTTAATGTAACAGCACTATTTGGAACAGTTAGTGGTATCTCTTTATTAAATAGTAATATTGTAAATATATCAGATACATTATATGTATTAACTGAATATAATCATAGTACAAATGATTTAAATACAAATGGTAATATAATAGTTACAACAAATCATTTAATTGCTCCAAATGTAACAATAAGTAATGAAGCAAATGTAACACGTCGTATTTTTAATAGTGGAAATATTACTTCAAATAATGTTGAAGCAACAACTTTTTATATTAATGAAAGTATGCGTGCTGGTAATATGAATGCAGGTACTATAAGCGCAGGTTCATATAACGCTTTAAGAAGTATAACTACAAGTGGAAATGTTGAAGCAAATGTAGTAACATCAAATGGATTAAAAGGAAGTGGAGAATTTATTTTTAATTCAGCTGTTGATATTAATACTTTACAAACAACTGACTTAAATTTAAATAATACAACTATTTCATTTATTTCTTCAAATTCAGTTGGTGGAAATATTGATACTTCTAATTTAAATTCATATGTTACAAGTAATGTTATATCTGGATACAGTGTTGCAAATATTATTTCTGGAAATGTAGTTCAAGATATTGTTGTAGGTAATGTATTAGCAAATGTAAAAGTTGGTGAAATTGTTACTGGTAATATTTATTTAGGAAATATATTAACAGAAATTATTGTAAGTAATACATCAGCAAACTTAATTGTTGGTAATCTTTCAACTTTTGTTGCTGTTGGTAATAGTGTATCAAATGTTGTTGTTGGTAATCTTTCATCAAATGTTTTTATTGGAAATCTCGAAGTAATTGGTATTGTTGGAAATATTTCATCAAATATTATTAGTGGAAATATTACATCAAACGTTATATCTGGTTATGAAGAATCAAATATAATTGTTGGAAATATTGAAAGTCAAGTATTAGTAGGACAAACAACTACACAAGTAATTGATGGTTATATTATTGAAAATATTATTACAGGAAATACTGTTGCAAATGTAATAGTTGGTTCTTATGAAGAAAATGTTTATATTGGAAATATAACAGCAAATTTAATTGTAGGTAATGTTACCGCAAATGTTATTACTGGTTATGAATTAGCAAACATTATTGTTGGTAATGTATATGCAAATGTTATTATTGGTAATATTGAAGCAAACATTGTTGTTGGTAATATTTTAGGTAATATTATTGTAGGTAATATTGAACAATCAATAGTCGTAGGAAATACAATAGGTAATGGTATTATTGGAAATGTATATTCAAATATTATTGTTGGTAATATTGAATTATCAAATGTAATAATTGGTAATACAGTTGTTCCAAATGTAGTTATTGGAAATATAGTAACTGAAAATGTAGTTGTTGGAAATATAATTGTACCAAATTCAATAGTTGGAAATATTTATAGTACAGGTGTAACAGGAAATATTGTAAATGCTGGTAATGCAAATATAAATGTAAGTAATATTTCATTATCATCAGTAGCAATAGATCAAATTTCAGTTCCATCATTATTAAGTAATATTGGAGATATATCATCATTTTTATCATCATATGTAAGTACATTAAATACAAATAATGTTGGAAACATCGTCCAAGGTAATGTTGTTTCAGTTCCATTTACATCTCAACCATTATCAACTGTAACATGGAGCCCAGAATTAAGTTTATTTGTTGCTGCCGCACAAAGTGGTACAGGAAATCGTTTCTTAACATCTCCAGATGGTAATACTTGGACAAATCGTACAAGCACAAGTGATACAAATTGGTTTTCTATTGCTTGGTCAAAAGAACTTTCATTATTTGTAGCTGTTGGTGGTTATGCTTGTGCTACAAGTCCAGATGGTATAAATTGGACTGCCAGAACAATACCAAGTGCTGAATGGTTTAAAGTAATTTGGGCTAAAGAATTAGGTTTATTTGTAGCTATTGCTTGGTCTGCTGCTACAACAAATAAAGCTGTTGCTACATCTCCTGACGGTATTAATTGGACAAGTAGAACAACACCAAATAACAGTGAATGGATGGGTTTAACTTGGAGTCCAGAATTAAATTTATTAGTAGCTGTTGCTCGTGGTTTAGCTGGTGGTACTGCTACTACAAGTAATGTTATGACATCACCTGATGGTATTACTTGGACATTAAGAACTGGTGCTAGTAATAGTAAATGGTATGCGGTAGCTTGGTCACCATCATTAGGAATGTTTGCTGCTTTATCAAATACTGCTTCAACATCAAGTGTAATGACATCAACAGATGGTATAAATTGGACAATACGAACAAATCCAGAATCACAAGCATATACTGATGTAATATGGTTACCAGAACAATCAATGTTTATGGGTTTAGCAAGTGGTGGAACATATAAAGTAATTTTTAGTAAAAATGGTATTAATTGGAGTTCAATTACAAGCACAAATGTAAATGGTTCATTTGGTTCAATAACATGGGGTGCATCAATTGGAACTGTGTGTGCTGTAAATAATACATCATCAATCAATAAAGTTATGTTAATAGTTGAACCAGCCGCTGCTTCAATTGATTATAGTAGTTTAACAACAAGTGGTGTATATTCTTCAAATATTTTTTCAAACAAAAATGTAGGAAATCTTACTTTAACATATACTTCAAATTCATCAAGTAATATTGCTTCAAGCACATTTACATCAGTAGCATTTACAGCTCAACCATTATCAACTGTAACATGGAGCCCAGAATTAAGTTTATTTGTTGCTGCCGCACAAAGTGGTACAGGAAATCGTTTCTTAACATCTCCAAATGGTACTACATGGACAAATCGTACAAGCACAAGTGATACAAATTGGTTTTCTTTTGCATGGTCAAAGGAACTTTCATTATTTGTAGCTGTTGGTGGTTATGCATGTGCTACAAGTCCAGATGGTATAAATTGGACTGCTCGAACAATACCAAGTGGTGAATGGTTTGATGTAATATGGGCAAAAGAATTAGGTTTATTTGTAGCTGTTGCTTGGACAGGTGCTACTACAAATAAAGCTGTTATGACATCACCAGATGGTATTACTTGGACAAGTAGAACAACACCAAATAATAATGAATGGCAATCTGTTGCATGGTCTTCATCATTAAATTTATTAGTAGCTGTATCAGGAACAGGAACAAATAGAGTAATGACATCACCTGATGGTATAACTTGGACTTCAAGAAGTGCTTCTGTTGCAAATCGTTGGTATAGTGTAGAATGGTCACCATCATTAGGATTATTTGCTGCTGTTGCTGTATCAGGAACAAATAATCACGTAATGACATCACCAGATGGTATAAATTGGACAACACGAACACCAGCAAGTAATAATGCATGGGCAAATATTATATGGATTGAAGAACATAGTATGTTTATGGCGTGTGCTTTGGGTGGAACATATAAAATAATGTTTAGTAAAGATGGTATAAATTGGTATTCAAATACAAGTAGTAATATATCAGGTGATTTTGGAGCACTTGCTTGGGCTCCATCAATTGGAACATTATGTGCTGTAACAAACACAGCAAATGTTAATAAAGTAATGGTAGCTACTGCTCCTGTTGTAACACCAACAAGTTCAAGTAATATAATTGAAACAAATTTATTTTTAGGTAATTTAATAGCCTCTAATATATTAATTGGAAATATTTATAGTCCAAATGTTTTCATAGGAAATATTGTAACATCAAATGTAGCAATTGGAAATACAACAGTAAGCACAATTATTGGAAATATAAGTACAACAGCAATTACAGGAAATATAACATCAAATGTATTAACAAATATATATAGTCCAAATATTGTTTCAGGAAATACAAATGTTAGTGTATTTAGTTATAATACTCCTTCAAGAAATAATGCTTATAATGGTATTTGTTGGTCTCCTGAATTAAATATGTTTGTTGCTGTTGGTGCGAATAAAACTATAATGAGCTCAACAAATGGAATAACATGGACTGAACAATCATATACAAATGGTGGTGTTACTTTATATTCCGTATGTTGGTCTCCATTATTATCAATGTTTGTTACAGTAGCAAATAGTGGAACAGGTAATAGATTATTTTATTCATATGATGGTGTTACATGGACTGGTGTATCAGTTACTTCAAATGCTTACACTTCTATTGTTTGGTCTCCTCAATTACAAATGTTTGTAGCTGTATCAAATGGTTCAGGTTTTATTACATCAACAGATGGTATTACATGGACATCAAGAAGTGGTCCATCTGGTGGTTGGTGGTCTGTTTGTTGGTCAGAAGATTTAGGAATATTTGTTGCTGTTTCAACAACATCAGATGGTTATGTTATGGTATCTTCTGATGGTATTAGTTGGACAAGATATTCTGGTGCTTCAACAAATACTTGGAGGTCTGTTACATGGGCATCTGAATTAAGTTTATTTGTTGCTGTTTCTTCTTCTGGTACTGGTAATCGTGTAATGACATCACCGGATGGTATTAATTGGACGAGTAGAACATCAGCAGGTAATTTTGCATGGAGTTCTATTGTTTGGGCTAATGATATTAAACGTTTTTTCGTAATGGCACAAGATACAAATACAAGAATAATGACATCAACAAACGGTATAAATTGGAGTACAATAAATACAACAACATATAATACATTTTCTGCTGCTGTTTGGGCTCCAGAAATAGGTAAATTATGTGCTGTTTCATCTTTGGGTAATACATCAAATCGTGTTTTAATTCATACTAATAACATTTTCAGCGATGGTCGCGCATTTAGTTTTGGTTCTATTGCTACAACAGGTGATAGAGCAAGATTAAAGAAACTCAACTCTATTGAATGGTCTGGTAATCTTTTTGTTGGTGTTGGTTTTGATACAACAAATGTTATTGTTACAAGTACAGACGCATCATCATGGGTAAATAGAACAATTACTGTAAGAAATGCTAATCCTTCAACAACTTTTACAACTAATAATTGGAAATCTATTGTTTGGGCTTCTACACTTAATTTATTTGTTGCTGTTGCTTCTTCTGGAACTGGTGATCGTATTATGACATCACCTGATGGTATTAGTTGGACACCTCGTTCTTCTCCTGCTGATAATAATTGGGAAAAAGTTATTTGGGCTTCTGAAATGGGATTATTTGTTGCTGTTTCATCAACTGGTAGCTCAAATCGTGTAATGACATCTCCTGATGGTATTAATTGGACACTTCGAACTACAACAAATAATGATTGGAAATCAGTTGCATGGGCTCCTACTTTACCACTCTTTTGTGCGGTTGGTGCTTTAACATACACAAAACCAGCTACTTTATACAGTAGTACAAATAATAAAGTAGCAGGTGTTGTAAGTGATATGACAGGTGTCACAAATGGTGTATCATTAACAGCATCAACACCATTTAGCACATATAATAGTGTTGGTGGAACTGGTCCTAAATATTATTCATCAGGTGGTTATAAAAATAAACCATATATTCATTTTAGTTCAAAATCAGTAACAACTTCTCGTACTGATTTCTTAAATATATCATCATTAGCATTAAATATGTCATCAAATGGTGGTTTTACATTAGTTACAAAAGTATATATTACAGAAGGTGCTTCAAATAATTCCACATTACAATATCCTATTTGGCAAACAAATAAAACAACTGGATACGCTCAAGATTTAATGGCATTATATTATGTTACTCCAAGTATTACTGGTTCAAGTCAAGGATCTTTTAAATTTGTTATTTATAATGGTGGCACTTCAACTTCATCAGGAACATTAATTTGTAATTTAGAAACAAGTTCAGAATTTTCATTAAATAATTGGTACACAATTAGCGTTACAACAGCATCATCAAATGGAAGTGCTGTTGAATTATATATTGATGGAGTTCTTAAAAAGAGTGTTAATTTAAGTGCTGCTTTAACAAACAGAACAAATACATTAAATTATTTAGGTCCTGCTACTGTTAATGCCAATTATCGTTTTACTGGTTTATATGATTCACTTTTCGTTTATGATAGAAAATTATCTTCTGCCGAATTACAAACTATTTATGATTATATTGAAGGAACTTCTGGTGATAATAATTCTATTATGACTTCTCCTGATGGTATTACTTGGACATCTCGTTCAACAAATGTTGATAGTAATAACGTTATGTCCATTGCATGGTCTCCAAAATTATCACTCTTTGTTGCTATTGGTAATAACTATTTAGGAAATCGTATTATTCGCTCATCAAATGGTATTAACTGGACTGTTTGTGATGTAAATTATGATTATCAAAATTGGAAAAATGTAATATGGGTAGAAGATTTAGGTATGTTTTTTGTTACTACTACTGATAATAGTTATGATAATGCTATTTTAACTTCATATGATGGTATTAAATGGCAAATTACTTATCCACCAACTGATGCCAGTTATAGTTGGAAACATTTACTTTGGGCTCGTGAAAAGAATAAACTTTATGCTTTTGGTAATGATATATTTGGTGATGCTTATATTTTAAATCATTCTTATTCTATTTCATATACCCAAGAAAACGTTTTAACTACTACTCCTGTTTATAGCACTGTAACTGTTCCAGAATACGCAAATGTTACTACAACTCTTTATGGTAATGTTTCAGTTCCTCAATATGGTAATTTAATAACACCTGTTTATGGTAATGTTATTACTTCTATTTATGGTAATGTTAAAATCCCTGTTTATGATTATTCAAATAGTGCTATTTACGGAAATATTTATTTCCCAACATCTTCAATAAATAGTTCAAATATTACCATTTCTTCAAACATTATTTCATCAAATATTAATGTATCTTTACCATTTTACGCAAATATATTAACACCAACTATTGGTAATGTTTCTATTCCTGTTTATGGTAATTTAACTGTTCCTCAATACGGTAATATTACTACACCTGTTTATGGAGATTTATTAATACCTGAATATGGTGTTATTACTGAATCAATTTATGCTAATGTTTTAGTTCCTGTTTATGGTAATATTGAAATACCTATTTATGGTAACGTTATTACACCTGTTTATGGTTCAGGTTATATTCCTGTTTATGGAAATGTTTTAGTTCCTCAATATGGAAATGTATTAGTTCCTGAATACGGATTTATCCAATTACCTATTTATGAAGAGATTACAACACCTGTTTATGGTAATGTTGAAATACCTGTTTATGAATTACAAAGTTTCCCAATATATGGTGAAGAGATAATTCCTATTTATACTGCTGTTCCAACACCAATATATAGTAATATTGTTGAAGATGTTTATGAAACTGTATATACACCAATATATAATACATCAAATGTTCCAATATATCAAACTGTTATTACTCCTATTTATAGTGAGCTTATTACACCAATTTACGGAACAATTTATTTACCACAATATGAAGAAGTATTAACACCAATTATTGAAGAACGTATTACACCAATTTATGAAGAAGTTATTACACCAATTTACGAAGAAGTAATTATTCCTCAAACAACTTATGTATATACACCTGTTTATCAAGATATTATTGAACCTGTTTATCAAGATGTTTTACAACCTGTTTATGGTAAAGCATTATTACCAGTATATACTGAAATACAAATCCCAATATATAGTGAAGTATTAGTATATTTAGACCCAACAGCTAAAACAAGTAGTTCAAGAGATCTTTTTACAGGAAGTGCTACTGTTACTAATTTACTCTCTTTCGCAAATGGTAATGTTACAAATCTTTTTAGTTATGATTCTTTATATGCTCCAAATCTTACTATATCATCAAATCCAACAACATTAGGAACAGGTAATATTTATGCTTCTAATATTTATGCTTCAAATGTAATTATTAATCCAAATTATGGTGCTAAAACAAGTATTAGCACAGATAGATATTTAAGCTCATTTAGAAATACAACTTTTAGTAATCAATTAGTTGTTGGAAATCTTACTGTAAATCGTAATTTTATATCTTTTTCAAGTGATTATGATTTTAAACCAGCTAATATTGATATAGCCCAAACATTATTTGCTTCATCATTAATTACTCAAAGTTCAAATGTTTCTATCCAAAATATTAGCACATTAAATTCAAGTGCTATGATACATATTAAAGATAACGTTTCTGAATCAAATATTCGCGATAATATTATTAATAGCACTTATATTACATCATCAAATAATACTTCATTAATTGATTTAAATATTTCTAATGAAGCAACTACTACAAATATTAATATTTCAAATGCTCTTAATACATATGGTAATATTTACGCTATTAATTCATATAATACAAGTAATTTAAGTGCTGAAAATGTTATAGCTTCTGATAATATGTTTATTAGTAGTAATGTTTCTGGAACTTTTACTATGCCACGCACCGAAGCAGGTAATTTAACTATTAAAGATACTGTAAAAAATAATAATATTCAATCATCATCTATTCAAGATATTTTAGATTTATATGCTGGAAATATATCTTCTTCAACATTATATACATCAATTAATACTTTAAGAAGTGTTTTATATAAAGATAATGCTGATAATCTCTTTTTAGGTGATACCATTAGTGGAAATATTTATATTGGTGGTCCTCAACAAATTACTCAATCCATTTATATTGGTAGCGCATTAGATACTATTTATATTGGAGGAGACCTTTCAAATATTTTAAGTTCTGATGTATCAGTCCAAGATGCTGCTATTGTTATTAATCATAATGGTTCTTCATATGAAAATTCTGGTATTCAATTTGAAGAAAATTCAGTAATAGTCGGTTCATTATTATTAAACTCTTCCGGTCAATTTGTATTTAGTGATGCTACTGGAAATGTTTATTCATTAACACATATTGCAAATGGTAATTTCGAAAATATGAGTGTAAATGGAAATATTTTAACAACATCTCATTTAAATAGTAGTAATATTAATATATTAAACTCTTTTTATACCACTAATTCTATAAACACTTTTATTTACGAAAATAGTTCAAATATTAATACTTCAAATATTAATTCAACAAATCTTTATACAAATACTATTAACACAACTATTATGAATAGCACTAATATGAATACTCTTTATAATAGTACTATTAATGGAAATGCTACAATTAATAATAATATTACTTCAAATACTTTAACTGTTTCAAATGATTTTAACACTTATAATTTAAATAATAGTTCATACATTAATAGTAATGAATTATTATTTAATACTTTAAATGGTAATAATTGTGTCGTTAATAATGAAAGTATTATTGAAAATATAAATACTAACTCAATTCAATTAAATAACGGTAATTTAACAACTACAAATAGTATTATTACAAAAGATATATTAATTGATAATTCTAATATTAGCACTAATGATACTAATTATGATTTAAGAATTCGCGGAAGCACTCATTTTGGTATTAATAATACAATGGATAATAATCAATTTGGTATTATGAATATTAGCACCGGAAATACTAATCCAGAACCATCTTTATCAATTGTTCGCAAAAATAATTATGTATGGAATTTAGGTTATGATAATAATTCAAATGATTTCGTAATTTATGATGGTAATATTGGTGTTAGATTAACTGCTTCTAATTCACAATCATGGTCATCTGTTTCTGATGGTCGTTATAAGAAGAATATTGAAACAATAAATGAAGTTGAAGCTATGAATAAAGTTATGAATGGTCGCGGTGTTTATTACAATTATTTAAGTGATAAAGAAGATAGTAAGCATAAAGTAGGTTTTATTGCACAAGAATTAGCCGAAATATTACCAGAAGTTGTTGATATTCCAGAAAATCCAGAAGAACTATACACAGTAAGATATCAAGAAGTATTCCCATTATTAATACAAGCATTAAAAGGTGCTTCAAAAGAAGTAAAGAGTTTAAAAGAAAAAATTCAAAAAAAGAAATATAACAATTAGAAGAGTAAAAAATAAATCAAATCGTTTATTTTAAATATTTTTTATATAATATAATTTTAATAATATATTAATTATTAAAATTATGGCAGAACATGTTATCGAAAACTCAAATTTAAATTCATTTTTAGAAGAAAATAATAAATTAGAAACTATTCAAAAAATAGATATTTTAGGAAATAAAATTGAAAAATTAATGAATTTAAATGAAAATGATTTAAAAGATGAATCAAATATAGAATTATTATTAAATAGTGTCCGACTTATTTATCATGAACTATTTTTAATCAAAAATGAATTGGAAAAAGAAAATAATAAAAATAATAATTAATTTTTTATTTTTTATTTTCAAAATTTTCAAAAAAAGTATAAAATCTATTTCTTTCTCTAAAATACTTTAATAATATATCATGAGCTATTATTGAAGAAAATCCATAACATACAGTATTTACATCTTTATAATCCGAAAATGGTAAATATCTAAAATCAGCTAATACAACTTTTCTATAAAAATGATATCCACGCTTTTGATATAATTTATACTTTTTTTCATCATTTATTAATTCCATACACTTTTCATAAATACTTTCATAACTATCTTTTTCACTATCAAATACTAAACAAAATTTTGAATAATCATATCCAAATGGTGCTGAAAAATCATTTATTAATACTGGAATTGCTCCACAAGCAATTGATTCAATAATTCTCATTGAACTATTTCCATTTCCTTTCGGACATAATGATAATTTAACATTTGTTAATACATCATATAATTCAAATGCTTTATCTTCAATCTCTTTTTGTGTTCTCTCTTTTTGAAATCTCCAATCCCAATATGATGTAAAATCTTCTATTTTAACATTTGGATATATTTCTAATCCTTCTTTCATTTCCGTTCTCATTCCTTTCCATATTGACCCCTTAAAATATATATCAATATTACGAGGTTGATTTATATCTATTTGTTTAATTGGATTTGAATAACGAAAAATAGCAGGATTGGTCACAAAAATTTGTCGTTGATAACGTTCTAAACCACTTGGTTTAATAGCACAAGTGTACCAAACACAATTTCCATCAATATGGGAATTTTGGTCTCCTGATAATATATATATTATTTTATGATGATGCATGGGATGAATTTTTCTTTTTAAATCATTAATAGAAAGTATTGGGTCACCATTTGTTTCAAAAATAATATAATCGGCAAAATTGACATTTGATACAACTTTTAAAAAAGAGTAATGATGAACCCAAATGTTTGAAATCGGATTTAATAAATATACTTTAATCATTTTTTTAGAAATATATATTTTTATATATTTTTTCTTTTATATTAAAATAAATATTTTTCTCTTTTATCATTTTTATTTTTTATAATATTTTATAATATTTTATAATATTTTTTTGTTTTTACTATTTACAATATTAAATATTTAATATAAAAATAATTATATAAAATTAATAATTAAAAAATTTAATTATTAATCACTATAAGAATAGTCTGAATAATCTTCATCAGAATAATATGAATTATTTTCATCATTATTTGAATAATTATTATTTTCTTGAATAATATTATTAAAATTAAAATTATTATCATAATCATTTAATTCAGATTCAAATTTATTCATATAAAAATTATTCTTAAAAAATTGAAGTATTGAAGTATAATCTCCATCATCTAATATAATATTATTCATATTTATTCTATTAAAAGGATTAATATCCATACTTTTAGAAATAGTTTTCAAATCTTCTTTATCACTAATTGAAAAGATAAGATTATTATCCATATCATAATATTCATAAAAATCAACAATTTCATTATTTTCATAATTACAACGTATATATTTATTACCATTTGTATAATATGAAATAAATTCACCATTTATTTTACTATTCATATCTAAATTAAATTCCATAATACAACTATTTGTTTCATTATTAATTATATAAACTTTACCACAATAAATACTTTTGTAAAAAGCATTTTTATACGTAGTTTCAGTATAATAACTATCTTTCTCTAACAAACGTATTCCATTAATACTTAATTTATTACTATCTGTATAAGAGTATTTATATAATGAATATATATATTTATTAGTATCAATTAATTTTTCATCAATATATTTACTAATATCATAAGAAGTTATATCATAATTATATGATTCAGATATAATATTTCCACGTTTTATTTCATGAACTTTAACTGGAATATCGTTTTCAAAAAATTTAGTTTCATTTAAATTATTTGAAACAAAAGACCAATTACCATTACGTTTTCCGTGTATGAACTCTTCATTACGAACTCCATTATTTTCATAAAATGTTTGTATTCCGTGTAATTTATCATTTTCATAATTACATATACTATATAATTTTCCTTCATTGTTATATTTATATACAACACCATTTAATTTATCATTTATATAATACTCTTTTTCATGAATTTTACCATCTTGATAATAACTTTTTGAAATTCCATTTCTAACATCATTTTTATATGATATTTTATCTGTTATTTTTCCAGTAGTTAAGTCAAATCTTTTAAATATATTATGTAACTTATTTTTTTTGTAATAAGCCTTTTCATATAATTTATTATTTACAAATTTTAAAGATTTTCCATCAAGAAAACCTTTAACATATTGATTTTTCTCAACTAATTTTAAAACTCCTCCATAAGATTTATATTTCATATATGTACCATCAAATTCATTATTAACTATATTACAAATATGTAATTCATTAATATTTTCATCAAAATTATATGGCATTCCTGAATATAAAGGAATTTTCGGATAATTAATATCAATAAATATTTCACTATTAATAATAGTTCCATTTATATCATAATAAATAGATTTATATGGAAATACTCTTAATTGTGATTTAAGATTACCATTTTCATAATATTTATTAACAATACCATTTAATGAATTGTTTAAATAATATGATTCTTTTTTAATTTTATTTGAAGGATAATATTCAATATATTTACCATCTAAAATCATAGTAAAAAAAGAATTATTTGAATTTTTAATACAATCATTAAAATGAAAATCTTTAATACAATCATCAAAATAGACGTTATTATTATATTTTGTTGTAGATTTAGTAAAATAAAGTTCTTTTAAAGAATTATTATCATAATATATTTTATTAATATATATGTTATTAATTTTTTTAATTACTTTTTTTACATTTCCATTTGGAAAATATTTAAAAAATGTAATTATACTAATATCATTAAATTTATCATTTAATAATGTTGTATAAAAATATTTTTTATATATTTTACCATTTGTTTCATCAACAGAATATTCATAACATTTCTTTATATATTTATTATTTACTTTTAAAATATTATATTTTTTTATTATATAATTTTTAATTTCACCATTAATATTATTATTATTATATTGATTATACTCTTTTATTATACCATTTTCATAATATTTTTCAAGTTTAATATATTTATCTTCATAATGAAAATATGCTCCATGAAGAACCTTTTTATTATTTATTAACAAATAATAAAAAAATATTTTAGTACTATTATTATATTGAAATTCTTTATATAAATTATCTTCAATACATTCAATATGATTTATTAATAAAGTATTATATATTCTAAATTTATAGAATTTTAATAATTTTCCATTATTATATACTTCATATTCTAACATATTATTTAAAATAGCTATATTTACACCATGTTTCTTATTATTTTCACTATAAAATACTTTTTTAAGAATTTCATTATCTTTATTATATTCAATATAATCTCCTATAAGTTCTCCATTGTCATAATGACAATCAACATATGGGAAACTATTTTCATAAAATGATTGATAATGACCGTGTAATATATTTTGATAATAATTACACTTTATTTCAAGAGCACCATTACTATAATATTTTTCATAAAATCCGTGGTGAATATTTCTATCCATCATCTTTTGAATACGAATATTTCCATTACAAAAATACTCTTTATATAATCCATCTAAAATGATATATGGTGATTTAATAACCTTTTCATTAAACTTCATTTTTCTATAACAACGCATATAAATATCATCAATATCAACATATTTTTTAGATTTTTTAAATTGTAAATAATTTCTTTCATAATATAATTGGTCTTTTATTGAAAATGGTGCTACAAAACATTCATAAATAAGTTTACCTTCTTCTGTATATTTTTTAACTTCACCTTCAATATTACCATTAACATATGATTTAACTTCTATTAAAGTTCCATTACGTTCAATGTTATCATTACCATTTTTACACTTTGACGTATAAACACAGTCTTGACGACACATTGGACAAGGAATAGTTTTAGTACTGCGTTCTTTATTTACAATAATAATTTTATTTATTTCATTCTCATTACGATTTTCAGGATAACGAGTATTAAGCCAGTCATTAAAACATGTTATACAATAAATGTGATTAACACTATTTGAACAAGGTTTAATAATCTCGTTATCAGGAAATTCGTTAAGACAAATTAAACATTCAGTCATTTTTGAATAAAATAATATGTATAATTATATAACGTAAAGCTATATTTAATATATTTTTGAAATTAATTATTATTTATATATTTTTTTATTTAAATTTTTTATTATTTTATATATAATATAACGTAAATGATTTATTTATGTTATAATGTAAAATGATTTATATATAATATAACGTAAATAAATATTTTAATATAATTATTTTTTAGAAATATGATAATTATAAACTTTTTCTCTTAATTGATTATAATATTGAAATTTTTCAGGATTTGTTTCAAAATCAAATACTTTACAATTTCCAGTAAAAATATTTTCAACATCTTCTTTAATAATTTTTGTTTCAGGATTATTTTGAATAATTAGATTAAAAATTTTTATAGATTTCCAATCTTCTAAAACTTTTTCAAATATAAAAATTACTTCATCAACAGTAGCACGACGTAATTTTGATTTTTTTTCATTCTTTTCTTTTTGATGTTTTTGAATATTTTTAATATGTTTTTTGGATAATATATTTATCATTTTATAAATAATAGTTTATTATTTATAAAATATATTTTTTATATTAATTTTTAATTTATTATTTTTAATTTATTATTTTTAATTAATTATTTTTTATATTAATTTTTAATTTATTATTTTTTAAAATCTTTTACTTTTTGAACTAATTCTTCATAATATGTATATTTTTCTTCATTTACTTCACATTTATAAATAATTGTTTTATTATCAATAACATTTTTAATAGAATCAATTGTTGCTTTAATATTATTATTTAATTCTTCTCTTTTTTTATTAATTTTTTCTAAAATTGTTTTAGGTCCATCATCTTTACTTGTTTTAGATTTCTTTTTAAGAAATTCTTCTAAAATAAAAATTATTTCATCACTTGATACTTTTCTTTTACTTATGGCTTGTTCTTCTTTATTCATTGATTTTTTATTTTTAACACTTTCATAATATTCGAGTGATTCTAACTCTTCATTTGTGCATATTTTCCCATTTTTAATTTTATATACTTGGTCGCGTGATAAATTATATTTTTCTTCAATATCGACATTTTTCATATTATTTTTAAAATCTTCACGAATTTGAAGAATAATTTCATCACTAATAGTTTGTTTATTCTTTTTATGAGAAATGGCCATTTTATGTTTTATTTCAATACTCTTTTCAATACCATAATTATGATTCTTTTCACCTTTCATATTTTCAGATTTTTGTTTATAAAATTCTTCTAATTTCATCTTTTTATTTTCTTTATCATTTAATTTTTCATTATTATCATTTAATTTTTCATTATTATCACATAATTTTTCATTATTATCACATAATTTTTCATTATTATCTTGATTACTTATATTTTTATTATAATTATATTCATCATCTTCTTCATCATATTTTTCATCATATTCTTCTTCATCATATTTTTCTCCTGCTCCGCTTGCATCTTCTTCATCAATACTTAATTCTTTATTAACATATTTTTCATATAATTCTTTAATTTCTGGTGTTAAATCATCATAATGAGGATTAAATGTCATTAAATGAATATTTTTCATATATTCATCATATGTAAATTCTTTTTCAAATTCCTCTTTATAAAATTTATTTGGGTCAAAAAAATCATATTCTCGTGCATCAATACCATTATTTAATTCAATCAAATAATCAATAGCTTGTTGATACTTTTCATCAATTGAAATAGCCATTGATTTTGATGTTGCCCATCTTTTTCTACCACTTTCATTTGGAGTTTGTCTTGGATGACCTTCAACTTTAAAACAATCTCTATATTTATTATTAGTTAATTTTTCTTTATTATATGTAATATATTTTGCTAAATCATTTGATGTCATACCATTTGGTATTTCAACAGGATTTTTAAATACTCGTTTCATAATATTTCTATTTTGGTCTGATTGTGAAGCAACTCTTAAATTTGATAAACGATTATCTAATTTTTGTCGATTGATATGATCTACTGAATCTTGACCTTTACCATTTCCAAAATGATTTGTTAAAAATGCGTGTAAAAAATGAGTTTTATTATCATGAATTGAAATATAACCAGTATTTTTATGATAAAACCAACTCTTATCAATTGATTTTATATTTTCAATATTTGTAATATCAATTTTAGTAAAAACATCTTTTTCACAATACATTAAAATATATTTTTCATTTGTATGTTTGTTTTGAACAAACCAATAATGATTTTTCTCATTTCCAGCATCTTTACCATATTGTTTATGGTCTCCTTTATGTGATGAAATTATATTATGATTATATTTAATTTTTATTTCACAATTTTTAATAAATAATTCACTCATTTTTTAGAATAACTTTTAAGAAATTCACTATTTATATATAAATCAATTTTATAAAAAATATATTTTGTAAAATCAATTTTTTCTTTTTCTTTATAAATTATTATTTATTAAATAATATAAAAAAAATTGATTTTACAAAATATAAAATAAATATAAAATAAATATAAAATAAATATAAAATGGATAATTTTGAAATTGATAAAAATAATTTAAAAGAAGAACTTAAAAAGTGGTTTTCATATGATATTAATACTCAAAAAGAATTACTTATAGACGATGAATTAAAAAATAAATGTAATGACTTTTTATATGATGAAATATATTATTTAAATAAAATATATTTTAGTAAAGATAAAAATGCTATTGAAAAATTAAATATTTCTATTCACTTTTGTGAAACAAAAGAAGATAATGATTTATGGAATTATTTAAAAATTATGACAATATCAGCTATTACATCAGAAAGTGGATTTGGTTCAATTAAAATGTTAGTAAAAGATTATAATACAAATACATGTATTGGTTTATTACAATTAACATATGATTTATTTTCTTTGGAAACACGTGATACATATATTGGTTGGAATGATGAAAATAAAAAAATGAAAATAAATAATATATCAAAAATATCATATTTAGTAAATATTTCTACTTGTATTGGATTACAACCAATGGCTCATAATATGAATATTGGAAAATTATTAGTTGGTATTGTATTTAGTAAAGAAGTTTTAGATTATTTTTATAAAAAGCGAGGTTATTATTATACTTGTGTTGTCACTACATCTTTATATGGTAAAAGTGTACAATATGATAGGTTACCTTTTATTAAATTAATTGGATATACAAAAGGATATGGAATAAAACAGTTTCCAATATATTTGGATAAAAAGATAATTGAATTTTATAATAAATACATTAAAGATGAAATTAACTCTCATTTAAAAAAATTAATGAAATATAAAAGAGTATTTAATTTAATTGGATATAACTCAAATAATATATTATATCATGGAGATAAAAGAGGGTTTTATTTAGGTTATATATCGTCAAAAAGTAAAGATTTTTTAAATAATAAATCAGAAACATTTGGATTAGAAAATATTAAATCATTAAATGAAATTGTAGAATGGTGGAAAGAAAGATGGGCAAAAAAAAGATATGAAAGATTACATAAAGAAGGTAAATTAAAAATAATGTATGAAATGAAATATTTTACAAATTATGATAATAAAAAAGAAAAATTAAAACAATATTTTTATAATTGTTATTATGGTGAAGATAATGAATATTATCGCGAAAAAAAAAAGTTATATAATCAATTTTATTATGAAAAGAATAAAAAAACAATTGAAAATCAACATGAATTAAATCAATGTATTAAAAAAAGGTCTTTAAATATTGATGAAATAATTGAAATTATATTATGGCGAGAAAAACAAATAAATAATGAAAAAATAAATAATGAAAAAATAACATCAAAAAATGTAAGTATATATTTATCATCATTATTTAATAAAAATATAAGTGATGGAACAATTCGTCAATATTGGAATAATAAAATAAAAGTTTATGATTTTGAATTTATTGATAAAAAGATAACTTATCAAAAATATTTAGAAATATTGAATAAGTAATATAAAGTTATTTTATATGTAAATTTATTACATATAAAAGTGTTAATGACTTTTAAGTCATCTATATGAAAATATTTTTATTTTTTTAAATTTTTTTAATATACTATAAATGGTAGTAAATATTGAATTACTACGCTTAATTACTATAAGCTAAGCCACCCCTTTCGAGATTTTTTCTTACCACATTATGGTAATAAACTATTTTTTTTAAATTTCTTTCTAAAAAATCACTTTTTAAATTTCTTTCTAAAAAAATCACTTTTTAAAAATTTCTTTTTATTTTTTTTCTAAAAATAGTTTATTATATAATATAATAAGAATAACTTCATTCTTTCAAATGAAGATTGGACTATACCTTA
>VFQS010001082.1_pt1 | contig 26434 bp, 23 predicted proteins | sample 3512361 | NCBI WGS metagenome assembly VFQS01 (sample SAMN10412375, study PRJNA504923) | tailings metagenome | isolation source: Relicate 1 Philex TSF3 active mining | place: Philippines
TGGGCAGCTGAATAGACTTTACCTGCTCACAAAATGAGTAATCGGTAAACAGCCACGAAAAGAGGCTCAGCTTGTCATTCAACAACCAGGACGCATTCTCGGTCACAAACCCGGATACCGACCCCCAGGAGACCGCCGAATGGCTTGAGTCTCTGGACGCGCTCGCAAAAAAGCACGGCAGAGGTCGAGCTCGTGAAGTGATGCTAAATCTGCTTCGTAGATCTCACGAGTTGCAGCTAAATGTCCCGCTAGTTCCAACCACCGATTACATCAACACCATCTCTCCTGAAGATGAGCCACAATTCCCAGGCGATGAGCAAATCGAGAGAACCTATCGTGCTTGGATGCGCTGGAACGCTGCAATCATGGTTCACCGAGCACAGCGACCAGGAATTGCCGTCGGAGGACACATCTCAAGCTTTGCCTCTAGCGCATCGCTTTATGAAGTTGGATTCAATCACTTCTTCAAGGGTCACGATCACCCTGGGGGTTCAGATCAGATTTTTATTCAGGGACATGCTTCCCCGGGTCCCTATGCAAGAGCATTTCTGGAAGGTCGCCTAAGCGAAGCAGAAATGGATTCTTTCCGTCAAGAAAAATCCAGACCTACCAGAGGACTCCCCTCTTACCCGCATCCCAGACTGATGCCGGACTTTTGGCAGTTCCCAACTGTCTCGATGGGACTTGGACCAATCAGCGCGATCTACCAAGCTCAGTTCAATCGCTATCTGATGGCCCGTGGTTTCAAAGACACATCACAACAACATGTTTGGGCATTTCTTGGCGACGGAGAGTTGGATGAAGTTGAAAGCCGAGGTGCTCTGCAACTAGCGGCTAACGAAAATCTTGACAATCTAACGTTCGTTGTAAACGCAAACCTGCAGCGACTAGATGGCCCAGTAAGAGGCAACGGAAAGATAATCCAAGAGCTAGAGAGCTTCTTCCGCGGAGCCGGTTGGAACGTCATCAAGGTCATCTGGGGTCGCGAGTGGGACAGCCTGCTAGCTAAGGATTCAGACGGCGCCTTGGTAGAGCTGATGAACAAGACTCCCGATGGTGACTATCAGACCTATAAGACTGAGGATGGCAAGTTTGTCCGCGAGAACTTCTTTGGAAGAGACCCTAGAACTCTGCAGCTGGTTTCAGACATGAGCGATGCTGACATCTGGGCGCTAAAGCGTGGAGGTCATGACTACAGAAAGATCTACGCCGCCTACAAGGCAGCAACCTCTCACAAGGGTCAGCCAACTGTCATCATCGCCAAGACCATCAAGGGCTACGGTCTAGGAAAGAGCTTTGAGGGTCGAAACGCAACCCACCAGATGAAGAAACTAAAAATTGAGGATCTCAAAAAGTTCCGCGATGAAATGCGAGTTCCAATCAGCGATGCTCAACTTGAGCAAGATCCATACATGCCTCCATATTTCAAACCTGCGGATTCTTCACCAGAACTGCTGTACATGCACGAGCGAAGAAGAGTACTCGGTGGTTACCTACCGGAGAGGCGAAGCAAGTATGTTTCCTTCGCTCTTCCCGAGGAAAAAGCCTACGAAGTAGCGCGCAAGGGATCTGGAAACCAAGAAGTCGCCACCACCATGGCATTTGTCAGAATGCTCAAGGATGTGATGAAGGCCGAAGGAACCGGTCAGAGAATCCAGCTGATCATCCCGGATGAAGCCAGAACTTTTGGAATGGATGCCTTCTTCCCCACTTCAAAGATCTACAACCCTCACGGCCAGCACTACATCTCTGTTGACCGGGAGCTACTTCTTTCCTATAAGGAAAGCGAAACCGGACAGATACTTCACACCGGTATTAATGAGGCAGGTTCGGTCGCAGCTTTCACAGCCAGTGGCTCCTCCTACTCAACTCATGGTCAGCCCATCATTCCTATTTACGTCTTCTATTCGATGTTTGGATTCCAAAGAACCGCCGACTCACTCTGGCTAGCCGGAGATCAAATGGTCAGAGGCTTCTTGATTGGTGCAACGGCAGGGAGGACGACACTCACAGGTGAGGGTCTTCAGCATGCCGATGGTCACTCCCCAATTATCGCCAACACCAATGCCGCCGTGATCACTTATGACCCGGCCTACGGTTACGAGATTGCCCACATTGTTAGAGCAGGTCTGGAGCGGATGTATGGAGGCAAACACCCAGATCCAAACGTTATGTACTACCTCACCGTCTACAACGAACCAATGTTGCAACCAGCCGAGCCTGAGAATCTAGATGTTGATGGTGTCTTGCGCGGAATCTATCTGCTCAAGAAATCAACTGGCGAAGTCAAAGCACAAATCTTGGCTTCAGGAGTTGCGGTGCCTTGGGCATTAGAGGCTCAGAATCTTCTTACTGACTGGGGCGTATCAGCGGATGTTTGGTCTGTCACCAGCTGGGGTGAGCTCAGAAGAGATGGACTTGCAGCCGATGAGCACAACTTCCTAAATCCTGATGCTCAGAAGAGGCAGGCTTATGTTGCTCAGAAGCTAGCGGGAGCACCTGGACCCTTCATAGGTGTTTCCGACTACATGCACTCTCTTACCGACATGATCAGACCTTGGGTGCCAGGTGAATACACAACTCTCGGTGCTGATGGCTTCGGATTCTCTGACACTCGACCAGCAGCAAGAAGATTCTTCAAGATTGACGGGCCATCAATTGCAGTGAAAGTACTTCAGCAGCTGGCTGCTCAGAATAAAGTTCCAGCTGACTTTCCAAGACAAGCCATAGAAAAGTATCGCCTGCACGATGTGGCCGCTGGCACAAGTGGATCGGCCGGTGGTGACGCCTAAGCACCTGCCTTGGCTCAGATCGATTGCAGGAGATCTTGCAACCGCAACGCTGACTCGCCTTGAGGAAACGCTCCCCTGGTACAAGAAGATGCCTCCAGCCCGAAGGGCTGCGGTTGGTTCTGTAGCGCAAAGCGGTATCACCAGCTTTATTCAGTGGTATGAAAATCCGCAATCACAACCCTGGGTAGCAGCGGACGTATTTGCGGCTGCGCCTAGAGAACTCCTCAGGTCTATCTCTTTGCAGGAGACTCTCCAGCTAATTCACGTAGTTGTTCAAATGGTTGAGGAGAGAGTCGTATCGGAACACCCCGAGCTCCAAGAAGCTGTGCTGCGATACTCCCGCGACATCGCCTTTAGCGCTGCCGATGTTTATGCCAGAGCTGCCGAAGCTCGAGGACTCTGGGATGCCCGCCTGGAAGCTCTAGTGGTCGACAGCATCATCAGTGGGGAGACATCTCAGGAGATTAACTCCAGAGTCGCAGCTCTTGGCTGGCGTGCTGATGGTCAGGTAGCTGTGCTACTTGGAACAAGCCCCGAAAATACCGACCCTGACGCCATCAGGAAAATTGCTCGCAAATCTGGCTGCGATGTACTGATTGGAATTCAAGGAAGAAGGCAGGTCGTAATCATTGGGCTGATTGAACAAACAGAAGAGCCCGATGCCGCAGTGATTGCGATTGCAAATGTCCTAGCCGACTTCTTCGGACCGGGAGATCTAATGCTCGGACCAGTAGTAGCAACTGTCTCGGATTCCGCAAGATCTGCTAGAGCAGCTCTTGCTGCCCATTCGGTTGCTTCTAGCCGCAACGCAACAGCGCGACCAACCCTCGCGGATGATCTCTTACCAGAGCGGATGCTGGCAGGCGATCAGCTTGCCAAAGAGGCTTTACTTCGCAACTACTATCTCCCTTTGGTTTCAGCGCCGGCAGAACTGTTACTGACCTTGCGCGCCTACCTAGATCACGGAGGCTCTTTGGAGGGGACCGCGAAAACACTCTATGTTCACGCAAATACAGTGCGCTATCGACTAAAAAGAATTCAAGAACTCATCGGCGAAGACGTAACGGTGCCGAGAATTGCTTATGTAGTTCAAACTGCGATAGTGGTCGGACTCATCAGCGATGCAGAAAGTGGTGTGAGGAGATAGCTTGCTAATTTACGCATGTCCCGGTCAAGGATCACAATCAGAGGGATTCCTAATCCCCTGGCTTGAAACCTACCCCGACCTCAGGAGCAAGCTCTCCCAGTTGTCTGAGGCGTGTGGCAGGGACTTGCTTCGACTTGGAACCGACGCGTCAGAAGAAGAAATCAAGGACACGGCTAACGCCCAGCGTCTGATTGTAGGTGCCAGCATTGCAATCAGCAGGGTTGCTCTTCAAGATAAACATCCAGACGGGGTTGTCGGTCACTCGGTCGGTGAGTTTGCCGCTGCTGCTATTTCCGGAGTGCTTACTGATGAAGAAGCAATTGGGCTAGTTGGAATTCGCGCTGACGCGATGGCTAGTGCGGCAAAGAGTGAGAATACTTCGATGGCAGCAGTTCTTGGCGGTGAAGAATCTGAGGTTTTGGCAAAACTTTCAGCCTTAGAACTTGAGCCAGCTAATTTCAATGGAGCCAATCAAATTGTGGCGGCTGGCCTGAAGTCACAGATAGAGAAACTGGTAGCAAATCCACCAGAGAAATCCAAGGTTATTGAGCTTAAGGTTGCCGGAGCGTTCCACACAAGATTTATGCAAAGTGCAATTGCCAGTGTCAAGCAGGCAGCGGAGAAGCTGACACCAAAAGATCCCAGAATAAATCTTTGGTCAAATGCTGATGGGAACTTAGTGAGCAGTGGCCAGATGTTTTTGGACTCACTGGTCTCCCAAATTGCCAGACCTGTGAGATGGGACAAGTGCATGGCTTCAATCAATCAGGAAGGTGCTTTGGTGGTTGAGCTTCCGCCAGCAGGAGCTCTAGCAGGCCTAATCAAGCGGGGAGCGCCTCTTGCCAGTGCAGTAGCCTTGAAGAGCGTTTCAGATTTAGAAAAGGTTTCCTAGATGAAGACCCTGAAGCAGACCTCCCCCGTCTCGTTTTCCAAGATTTACTCACTTGGAGCAGTGCGCGGTGAGATTGTGGTCTCAAACGATGACGTCGCAGGACCAATTGAATCTTCCGATGAGTGGATCCGCCAGAGGACTGGAATTGTCACAAGAACTCGAGCAGGTAAAGACACAAGCTTGATGGACATGGCCGTCGGTGCTAGTAAAGAAGCGATTGCGAAAGCTGGAATATCACCGAGTGAAATTGACGCAGTCATTTTGGCCACCATTACTTTCCCATACCAAACACCTTCGGGTGCCTCACTACTTTCCGAATTGGTCGGAGCACACGGCGCTGCAGCCTATGACATTTCCGCAGCCTGTGCAGGTTACTGCTACGGAATCGCGCAGGCTGACTCACTGGTTAGAGCCGGAGTCGCCAGATATGTTCTTGTTGTAGGTGCTGAGAAGCTATCTGACTTTATTTCACCCACCGATAGATCTATTAGTTTTCTACTTGGCGATGGGGCTGGTGCTGCGATAGTTGGCCCTAGCGACCACCCTGGTATTTCTAAAACTGTTTGGGGGTCGGACGGTGGTAACTGGGACAAGGTCGGCATGACCGGATCCCTAATTGATTACCGTGATGGAAAAATTTCATGGCCAACCTTGATTCAAGAGGGTCAACCTGTCTTTCGCTGGGCCGTCTGGGAGATGGTAAAGGTAGCAAAGGACGCTCTAGAACAATCTGGACTGGAACCAGAAGATCTAGCCGCCTTGGTTACTCACCAGGCAAATCTTCGAATTATCGATGAATTCGCCAAGCAGCTGGGGCTGCCCGAAAGCGTCGTGGTGGCAAAGGACATTGTGGAAACTGGCAACACCTCGGCCGCTTCTATCCCACTAGCCATGCACCGGCTTTTGGCCGAAGGTCAGGTCAAATCGGGTGGCTATGCCCTGCAGATTGGCTTCGGTGCTGGGCTTGCCTACGCGGCCCAAGTGGTCGAACTCCCCTAAAATAAAGCGACAACTAAGCCCCAAGGAGTTATTCATGGCACTTTCCGAACAGGATGTATTAGCAGGCCTGGCTCAACTGGTAAACGATGAGACTGGTATTGCCGCCGACTCTGTTCAGATGGACAAGTCCTTCACCGATGATCTCGACATCGATTCGATCTCCATGATGACAATCGTCGTAAATGCCGAGGACAAGTTTGGCGTGAAGATTCCAGACGAAGAAGTAAAGAACCTGGTTACTGTCGCAGACGCCGTCAAGTTCATCACGGCCAACCAGGGCTAATTTAATGCGAAGGGTCGTCGTTACCGGCATTGGAGCAACCACTCCTCTGGGCGGGGATGCGACCAGTAGTTGGAAAGCCCTCCTCGAGGGAAAATCAGGCATCAGCACTATTGAAGCTGACTGGGTTTCTAAGTATGAACTCCCAGTTACGTTTGCAGGTCAAGCCAAGATTCCTTCCTCCGATGTGCTAACCCCGCAAGAAGCCAAACGACTTGACCCGTCCTCGCAGCTCGCACTGATCTCAGCAAGAGAAGCCTGGAAAGATGCTGGCGAACCCGAGGTTGCTCCCGAGCGACTAGCCGTTGATTTTGCAACCGGCATTGGTGGAGTCTGGACACTGCTTGATGCATTCGAAATTTTGAAGGAACGCGGACCCAGAAGGGTGCTGCCAATGACCGTTCCAATGCTGATGCCAAATGGTCCCGCAGCAGCAATCGGCATGGACTTGGGCGCGAGGGCTGGCGTAAGAACCGCAGTTTCGGCTTGCGCTTCCGGGAATGAATCAATCGCAAACGCTTTCCAAAGAATTCGACTAGGAGAAGCGGACGTGGTGGTTGCTGGTGGAGCGGAAGCTGCAATCCACCCCCTACCCATTGCTGCCTTTGCCGCTATGCAGGCCCTGAGCAAGCGAAACGACAATCCCCAAGCGGCTTCACGGCCATACGACACTGATCGGGATGGCTTTGTTATGAGTGAGGGTGCTGGAGCGCTAGTTCTTGAAGAATATGAAAGCGCAAAGGCCAGAGGCGCAAAAATCTACTGCGAGATCGTCGGCGCTGCTGTGACCTCCGACGCCTATCACATAACAGCTCCAGATCCCGAGGGTTCAGGCGCTGCCAGAGCCGTCCTAGGGGCCCTGAGCCAAGCTGGAGCGCTGCCAGAGGACGTTGAGCACGTAAATGCCCATGCCACATCTACGCCTGTTGGCGACATCGCTGAATACACCGCTCTCAAGCGTGTCTTTGGTGATCACACCAATGCACTCATGGTGACGGCGACGAAGAGTCAGACCGGACACCTACTGGGTGGCGCAGGAGCGATTGAGGCAATCTTCACAATCTTGGCTTTGCGAGAGCAAATTTGTCCGGGCACAATCAATCTAGAAAATCAAGATCCTGCAATCGAGCTAAATGTGCCCAAGGTGCCAACTCCACTAACCAGAAAAGATGCAGTTGCAATAAGCAATAGTTTTGGCTTCGGTGGTCATAACGCAGTACTGGCATTCCGCAACATCTAACCAACATTTCTCAATCCATCCAGGGCCGCCCAACCTCGCCTAAGAGGGTCTAGGGCATCTTGCCAAGCCTGCGCTCTGGCTAGGCGCAGCAGTCGGTCATACTCGTAGCTACTCCCACCGGATTGCTGACGGATAAGGTCTAGTTGACCGAATCTGATTGCTGGCTCGCCAGCCTGATCCAGTTGAACTGTTTTTAGCCCCAGACCGTGGTGATAGAAGATTTGGCTACAGCCAGTTCCGTCCGTAATTTCATAGGCGTACGCGCAAGAGGCCAAATTGCTAGCCAGTAACGTGAGGTCAGCACCTTCAAGACCCTCTGAAGTGCGGGCCTGGTAAGTTTTTGGGCTGGCCGGCTGGGTATACCAAATCAGCTCAATTCCAAAAGGACGCAGCAAATCCTCAACGTCTGCGAGATGTTGCCTCGCAACGCTGAGCAGCCAGATTTCTGAAAACGTAACTAACCTCCGATTCAGTCTGCGTCTTCCCCTACGCCCTGAATCGGTAATTTGAGATTAGAACACCTGCAATAGATTTGTCAAAAGCTAGTTCGTCCGCTCTCTTGGGCCCGCAGCTGCTCCAGATCACTCAGTCGCCTCAGCCCTGCATATGCATTTGACATGCGATGATTCGACCGAAGCTGCTGATTATCGTCGAGAAACTTCCAATAACCTGCCGTAAACGGACAGGCATTCTCCCCCACTCTGATTTTTGGATTGAGTGGGCAGTCCGAGCAGTAATTTGTCATTTTGGATAGGTAGCTTCCACCGGCTGCATAGGGTTTAGTGCTCATTCGCCCGCCATCTGCATAAAGACTCATTCCGATGACATTTGCTGGCATAACCCAGGGTGTTCCGTCAACAAAAGCATCAATGAACCAGTCGTTCATCTCCTTGGGGTTATAGCCCCGCTGCAGGGCATGGTTTCCAAGGATCATCAGCCTTGGTATGTGATGGACCCAGCCGTATTCGCCAATTAAATCCAAGGTGTGCTTTAAGCAATTGGCCTTGACATCACGGCCATCGAGAGATGAGAAGGGCTTCGGAACTGGTGTGTGAGCCTCTAGAGCGTTGGAGTTGACGTAGTCCTCGCCAAAGTGCCAATAGAGATGCCAAACGTAATCTCTCCAGCCAATAATTTGCCTGATGAAAGCCTCGACGCTCTCAATCCTTGCCTTGCCTGAAATGTAGGCCTCCTCGGCCGCTCGAACCACTTCTAGCGGATCTAGCAGTCCAAGATTCATGGGTGCGCTGAGGAGAGAATGACTCATCGTCCAGTCTCGGCCATCCACTGCGTCTTCGTAGGGTCCAAACAGTTCTAACCTGTTCTCCACAAACCAGCCCAGTGCAGCAAGTGCTTCCTCTCTGTTTCCAGCAAATCGTCGAGGTCCGTCTTTTCCGATAAATCGGACGCCACTTGCTTCTAGCTGATCAAGTTCTTCTCTGACAGCAATGTCAATTTCATTCTCCTTGGGAAACCAGGGTTCTTTTACACCAGTGCCGCCAGCGGGAGGAGGTAGACGATTCTCAGAATCAAAGTTCCATCTTCCCTGGGCAGGGCCATCGCCCTCCATGAGGATTCCTAGCCTGACTCTTTGTTGCCGATAGAAATCCTCGAGTCTCAATCTCTTGTAGGAGGACAGATATTGCTTCCAATGCTCATCGCTAGACGCGAACCCCCGGGAAGGGTGAATTTCAGCATTTAGAGCTTGGCTAAATCTGCGAAATGGATAGCTGGTTGGATTGATCAGCTGGGTAACGCCGTGTTTCTGGGTTAAGAGTTCGCGATAGTTGTCTAGCTCAATGATTCGAACGCGCTCATCAAGATCCCTAGACCGAAGGGCATAGAGGATTAGATGGGCCTTCTGACGGTGATATTGCCGCTTACCAAACTGGCTCTTGACCACTGGCAGAACAATTTCTCCGCCCAGGTCAAAATGCGGACCCAGTTGATCGGCAAATAACAGCTGCAATGGCCACCACCTAATACACTCAAGTCAACCACCATGAGCAAGCTTTACTTCCGATACGGGGCCATGAACTCCGGTAAAAGCACAGCCCTCCTCCAGGCTGCATTCAACTACGAGGAGCGAAGCCAGTATGTTCTGCTGGCTAAACCCGCTATCGACTACAAAGGTGACAAGAACATCCTCAGCCGATTGGGAGTCTCGCGCGAGGTTGATTTTCTAGTTAGGCCTCAGGACAATCTGCGAGAGCTTTTTGCTCAGAATCGTGAAGAAGTAACCAGTAAAACTGGTCAGGACGTTTCCTGTCTTCTGCTAGACGAAGCGCAGTTTCTAACCGAAGAACAGGTCGATCAAGCTCTTGAAGTTGCTGTTTTGGACTCAGTTCCCGTTCTTGCGTACGGAATCAGAACCGACTTTCAAACAAAGTCTTTTCCAGGATCCCGCAGACTTCTAGAGATTGCTCACTCACTTGAAGAGCTCAAGACAATTTGTCGCTGCGGCAAAAAAGCCATGTTTAACGGACGTCTATTGAACGGCAAGTTTGTTTTCGCCGGAGAACAGGTTGCTATTGATGGCGACAAAGTCACTTATGAGTCGCTTTGCCCATCCTGCTATCTAGCTCGAAAAAACTCTTAGCCTTTTCCTAAAGAAGATTCGGAATCTTCTGCTCCGCAGCGATGTTTGCTCTTCTAAACCAGAACGTGACAATAGTTGAAACGATCACGATAAATAGTGAATAGAGCGCTGGAACAATCAGAATCAATCCAACAGCTGGATTATTGCCAAAAGTTAGCAGAACGATCGCAATTGCAAGCGGACCATTTTGGATTCCAGTCTCTAGGGCGATTGTCCTCGCGTTCATAGGGTGCAGGCGAATAGCGCGGCTGAAACCGTAGGCAAACATTATTCCGAATAGACCAAGTCCAATTGCAACGATATAAGTTTGCCAAGGGGTTGATGATAAAAGCTCCCAGTTTCTTGGAACCCAAGTCGCCATCAGGAACACGATGAAGAAGATTCCAAAGAATCCACCCAGTAGCTCAAGAATTGCCCCGACATTGGCACTGTAGCGTCTAATAATCATTCCTAAAACAACAGGAATCAAAAGGACTGCGATTGTGACAATTATGTTGGTCGTTGGAATCTGCAAATCCGAATCCTTAGGCAGAATCTGACCACCGAAGATTGTCAGTGCAAGTGGAGTCATGATCAGTGCCCACATGGTTGAGTGAACGGTCATAATCACGCTTAGGGCAAGGTTTCCCTTAGAGAAGTAAGTGAAGATGTTTGAGGTGGTACCAGCGGGCACTGCTCCCATCAAAAGGGCACCGATTGCCACGGGAATTGCATACTCCGGAGAAAGCTGGAATAGGAAGACAATAACCAGCAGGAACGACAGAAGCGGCATGATTCCGAACTGAGTTAGCCAGCCAATGAATAATCCCCAAGGTCTTTTGAAGGCAAGCTTGAAGTCAGCTGGAGTTAGCGTGGAACCAAGCCCAAACATGATGACGAAAACAAGCGCCACCAGTAGGTTTTGTTCAAATGGGGTAACGACATCCTGTGGAGAAACTTCAGCTTCGTTTAAAAAAGCAAGTGTTGAAAAAATCATTAGCTGTCCTTTCTGACTGAGCTAACTTCTGTGATTAGTCCCTCCATGGACATTCTTCGAAGCTCTCTGCGCAATATCTTGCCGATTGGGCTCTTTGGAAGTTGCTCTACGAAGTGAATTGCGGCTGGGACTTTGTAGGCAGCTAGGGACTCACGGCAGTGGCTAATGACTTTGTCAGCCATCAACTCCTTACTGGAAACAACAAAAGCGTGAACTTTTTCACCGCTCTTCTCGTCTGGAAGCCCGATGACGCCAACTTCAACAACGCCCTCTAGCTCAGCAATCTGCTCTTCCACTTCATTTGGATAGACATTGAATCCGCTGACAATAACCATGTCTTTCTTGCGATCAACAATCGTGAAGTATCCATCGCTATCCATGGTTGCGATGTCACCAGTCCTAAACCAGCCGTTATCCATAGTCTGGAGGGTCTCCTGAGCTTTCTGCCAGTATCCCTGCATGATCTGTGGGCCCCTAGCCTGAATCTCTCCAGGCTCTCCAACAGCAACTGGAGTGCCCCGCTCATCAACGCAGCGCATTTCAGTTGAGGGAACTGGAATACCAATTGTTCCGTCCTTCTGCAATCCGCCGAGTGGGTTGAAGCTCAAAACTGGCGATGTTTCAGTAAGTCCATAACCCTCAACAATTGGAGTGCCTGTGACCTCTCTCCATCGCTTAGAGACGGATTGGTGCAAAGACATTCCACCCGCTGCCGATGCAACCAGATGCTTTGGCGGGTTATCTATAAACCATCTCTCATTGAGCAGGGCGTTGAAGAGAGTATTTACACCAGTTAGCCAAGTTACCTTGTAGTTTTCGAAAGCTCTTTTCAGATTGCCTGGTGGTCTTGGAGTAGGAATCAGAATGTTCCTTGCTCCCATGTGGAAAAAGCCCAGCAGATTTACTGTGAAGGCAAAAATGTGATAGAGCGGTAGCGCCGTCATCACCACTTCTTTGCCAGCTCTAATGTAAGTTCCACACATAGCAATCATCTGCAAGGTGTTGGTGACAAGGTTTCCATGTGAAAGCATCGCGCCTTTTGAAACTCCAGTGGTGCCACCTGTGTATTGAAGAGCAGCAAGAGAGTCACGACCGATGCCATTCAGATACTCACTTAGCTTGGCAGCGCTCATTCGGGTCTTACCTTCGGAGAGTGCGTTTCGAAGTTTGGTGTGTTCAACCGTTATTTTTGGAAGAGAACGATTCCAAACCTTTTGCACCATGCGAATTACGCCAGCTACGGGACCAGGGAAATACTCGGAGATTGCGACTGTCACAACATTCTTGACTTTGGTCTTGGCGAGGACTTCGGGTAAACGATCAGCGAACATGTCAATTACGACTACCGTCTCACACCCTGCATCGCCAAACTGATAGACCATCTCACTTGCGGTGTAGAGAGGATTGGTATTCACCAGAACACAACCGGCCTTCAAGATTCCGAAAGCAACGATTGGGTAGCTCAGGCAGTTCGGCATCTGAACTCCAACTCTGTCGCCCTGCTTCAAGCCGAGAACTTCACGAAGATATGCCGCAAACTGATCAGACAGCTCATCCACCTGGCCATAGCTAATCGAGCCATTCATGCCGTTTGGCATGCACTGCGTAAATGCTGTGGTCTTGTGGTATTTAGCTACTGCTGCCCTGAGCAACTCTGGGAGATTGCTGAATTCAACATTCGGCAGTTCCCTCGGAACATCGCTTGGATAGTGGGCTAGCCATGGGCTGTTGGTCATCTTCGCTCCCCGTTTATACCACGCGGGCAAAGATGCCTGCGCTGGTTTCTTTAGGGGCAAGCGTAATGGTTGGCGGTCGAGATAGACCGTCAATATCTGCCAAAAAAGACCCTATTTGTTTAGCGAAAGCACCATGGTTGACTGCGGAGCCACGGTTATGGAAGCCACTGAGTCTGTGGTTCTGATTCCTGAGGCTTTGGCAATCAGGCCCTCGGCTAGGACCCTCCACGAGCCTCTAGCAGGCAGCTTGACGGTCCTAGGGGCGGTCGAGGAATTGTGAATCACAAAAATGGTCTTTATCGAGTTTGCTTGCCCACTTGCATCAAGAGAATAAGCAATCACATCGGCGGGAGTGTCGCTAAAGGTGAGAATCTTCCTAACTTCACTGCCCTTGTTCATTCTGAATGCGCTATTAGCCTTGCGGATATCCAGCAACCCCTTGAAGTAAGAGACCATCACCTTGTTCTTGGCTCTGTTTGTCCACTTCATGGAATTCACCAGATCGGAAGACTTATATGAATTCTCATCACCATTCTTGGAGCGCATGAACTCCTGCCCAGCATGCAGGAAAGTAACTCCCTGGGCCAAGATTGCAGTAGATGAGGCAAGAGCAAAGACTCTCGTCCGCTCAATGGCAGATGCTTTGGGCATGGAAGATCGCAACTTATCAAACAGCGTTAGGTTGTCGTGAGCTTCAACGTAGCTAACAGACTGTTCTGGCTCAGCATCGCCCCAAGAGCCACGGACATCCGAACTAAAGTAAATCTCGCCGGCTATCCCCTCCATGACTTCCATCTTGGAAGACTTGCGGCCCGAAGCCCAACCATTTTCAGCAGCCTTGAAGACTGAGCCCTTTAGTCCATCTCGAATACCGTCATTGAAGTGAGCAATGCGCGGCATTTTTGCGGCGTTGTACTGATAAGCCTTTTTTTCTGGGAATAGAGAGCTTCCCATGTTCCAACCTTCACCAATAATCACAAAAGCTGGATCAATCTTGTCTACGCCCTGACGGATTTTGTTCATGGTGTCGACATCCAAAATACCCATGAGGTCGAATCTGTAACCATCTAGCTTGTATTCATTTGCCCAGTACAGCGCGCTATCGACGATGTATTTGCTAGCCATCGATCTTTCCGAGGCAACCTCATTTCCTACACCAGTGCCGTTAGCAAACGTCCCGTCTGCTTCCTTTCGGAAGAAGTAGCCAGGTACCAAAAGCTCAAAGCTGTGGGAACCGGCGTCAAAGACGTGGTTGTAAACAACGTCCATGACTACTCGAATACCGCGAGAATGAAGGTACTGAATAGTTTGCTTCAGCTCGGTGATTCTGTTCAGCGGATCTGTCGGAACAGTTGAGTAAGAGCCTTCTGGAACATTGAAATTCAAGGGATCGTATCCCCAGTTGAACTGATCGTTTCTGTTTTCATCAACTGTCTTGTAGTCATAGATTGGAAGAAGTTGAAGGTGAGTGATTCCTAAGTCGACAATGGCGTCTATGCCGGTTTTTGTGCGCCTATCCGGAGTTGTCGTGTTGGCTTCGGTTAGTCCGAGGAACTTACCTTTGTTTTTGATACCGCTGTTCGGATCCATTGACAGATCTCTCACATGTAGTTCATAGAACACGGCATCCGTTGCTACACCGCTGAACTTAGGTTTTTCATGGGTAAGCCAGCCACTGGGGTTGGTCTTGGCTAAATCAACTACAACACCCTTAGTTCCATTGACGGTGGCTGCCCGGGCATACGGATCGACTGCCTCTACCCAACTCTCCCCTAGCTTGACCCGGAAGTTATAAATTGTCAGGTGCTGGTCTCCAGCCAGTTCACCCGTCCAGGTTCCCTTTTCGCTCTTGCTCAGATCGACTGTCCGAGTGGGTGCCTTGTCACTGTCCTTGCTATAGACAACTAGCTGAGCCTCCGAAGCTGTTGGAGCCCAAAGCCTGAACTTAGTGCCTGCGGGGGTGTAGGTGAAACCTAGGTCATCACCACTATATGTAAATGCCTTTTCAAACTCTTCTGTCGAATACAGCCCGCCAAGCTCTGGATTCACTTTGCCGAACTCCTTGTGACTGATTGCAATCTCGGATCCCAGAACAATCTTTTCACCCAGTAGCACAGAGAACCGATTCGAATTAGTGCTGGTGGCTGGAATTGGGGTGACCTCGGAAATCGCCAGTGATTTACTTCCCGCATTCACACTCAGCCCGGACTTTACACTGGCCAATTCAGCTTTCCTATTGAGAGTAATTTCAACCTGATCAAAAGACTTAGCCGAGGCTGAGGCAATCTTGGTGCTTAATCCAGGCCTTGAATAGTAAATAGTCGAGTCCCCTTGAATAAGCCAGATCTCAGCTTTTCCATTTTCGAATTTCGTTATAAAGCGGTCCTGAGAAACATCCTTTGATTTCCACTCCTCGAGACGGACAATAATTCCAATCTCTTCCACATTTGCCGAGTCAGGGACGACTACCTTGGCAACTTTGCCAAAACTGTCATTGGCAGTGAATTCATAAGCTTTGCCCTCGCCGCCCTTTGGCCAAAGCCATAGGTTCCAGCCTTTGTAGTCGCCTTCAAATCTCGTGTAGTGGATTGTGAGTTCCGTTTTTGCGGGCAATGCCACTGCTGGCGTAGCGGATACGCCAATCATTACCAGGGCAATTGATTTGACCAAAAGGTTTCGAAACGACAAAATCCAACCCCTAACAACCTAGATTGCTGGCGAGTTTACAGCTTCAGTCAGGCTAGCTGGTTCATAAGTCCTAGGTTGCGCAAACTGTTAACGCTTTCGGCCGTGGCTGGAATAACCCAGCGCTTGAATTTCTCATTCTTTAGCTCGAGAACAATCACCGGTCTTCTTTTATAGACAACACAAAAATCCTTGCCTTTTCTGTGTCGCATGGTCCCAAGCATGATCAGGTAAGGAAACCCAGTACCAGGCGCTCTGATGCCACGAAGAACCTCAGTCGTCCATGGGTTGTCAACGATCTTTACATCAAGAATGTTTTCTACGCTTGCAGTTGGCGAAAATGAAAATGCTCCAATTATCTCCAAGGGAGACAGCTGGTAAGTGAGGGTTCCATTCTGAGAAATCAGCATTGAGTCACCTTTCTCGATCAACTAGGTCTGGTGGGGCGTGCGGGACTTGAACCCGCGACCGACGGATTATGAGTCCGCTGCTCTAACCAGCTGAGCTAACGCCCCTTAGTCGCTTCTAGCCTACCGCTTGGCTAATCGCTCTTCCGGCGAAGCTTCTTTGCCTGTCGCTGTATCTCTTGGCGAAGATCGGTTAGCTGACCTCGAACATCATCTCTGAGTTCAACCAATCGCTCCACGGCCTCTTGCCTCACTGACTCCGCACGCTTTCGAAGTGCCAGTGCATCAGCTCGCCATTCGACAAGACGATTTCGCAAGGCATCGTTAAGCCTTCCAATCGGTGCCATGTATGCAGGCTCATTGTCGTCGGTGGTTGGAGCCACCTCGCCTATGCCTTGATAGAGATTTTCAAAAATTGCTAGAGTCCGTTGGATGTCGTGAGACTGAATCAAGTGCAGGGAGTTTTCACTCAATCGATTCAGCTCGGCTTTATCAGCGCTGAGGACCCGAGAAAGGCGGTCAGCCAGGGCATCCACATCGTTAGGTGGGAAAAGATAACCGTTGTCGCCATCGTGGATAAGGTGAGGAAGAGCCATGGCATCAGCGCCAATAACTGGTCGTCCACTGGCCATTGCTTCCATAGTGGCTATTGATTGCAGCTCAGCAATCGATGGCATGACAAATACCGTGGAGCGCTCATAGATTCCTGGTAGTTCATCGTCTGCGATGTGCCCAAGGAAGCGCACCCTACTGGCAATCCCGAGCTGCTCAGCAAGAAGCTTTAGCCTCTCGCGCTCTCCCCCATCACCAACCAGATCCACTTGAAGATTTGGGAAATCAGTCAACTTGGCAACAGCCTTGAGAAGCACGTCAACTCTCTTCTCATCATCAAGTCGCCCAAGAAAAAGCGCCACTGGCTCATCGTTTTGAACAGGTGTGTCATTAGCAAATCTCGAGGCATCAATGCCGCAGCTAATTGCTAAAACATTAGAAACTCCGGCAGCTTTTTCTAGAAGTTCAGCCGCTCGCTTGGTGGGTGTGGTTACCGTGTCCATTTTGCGCAGCATTCGACCGGCATCTGCCCAAACCACTTTCATGGCCCAGCTATGAAGGAACTTTGGAAGAAGCGAGTACTTGATTAAGTTCTCTGGCATCACGTGGTTGGTCGCAATGACCCGAATCCCGTTCCTTCTCGCCGCTCGATAGGCAAATCGCCCAACTAAGAGGTGTGACTGAACGTGCAGCGCCACTGGCTGAACTTCTTGCAAGATTTTCTCGATCTTGCCTGTCATTCCCCAGGGCTCGGTCCAGCGCAGAGACTTATGCTGGGGAACGCGGTGACTACGCAGGCGATGCACAATCATGTTTACACCGTCATGATTTTCAATCCTCGGTCCTTCGCTGTCATCAAAGGCAGCTGCAATTATGTGGACTTCATGACCGTTCCTAACGAGTCCCCCAGCTAATCGCTCAGCGAACCTCGCTGCGCCGTTGATGTCTGGCGAGAATGTGTCACACGCCAGGACAATTTTCATGTGGTTAGAGCTCATTTCTTATCCCCGACCAGCTGCGGATGAACTCTTGAGAGCATGAGAACACCTGTCATTGCAATAGCACCGGCAATAGCGAAGCCGGATACTTGAGCCACATCAGCTTGCGCTGCCTCGCCAAGAATAACAATTCCAATTCCGACAGCAATTGCTGGATCAACGACAGTTAAACCGGCGATGACCAGATCTGGCGGACCAGATGCATAGGCATTCTGGACAAACCAGCCGCCGAGGAAGGTTGCCGCCAGCAGAGCAAGTACTGCGAAAAGAGTCAGCAGGTTGTAATCGCCCTGGTAAACACGCAGGATGACTACCTTCGCCAATGAAGCAGTGAACCCATAGAGCACACCTGCTCCGACTATGTAACTCAGTGGACCTAAGTTTCCCCTCGACCAGGCAAAAGCGAAAGCGAAAACAGCGAGCAGCAACACCATGATTCCAACCACTTGCAGCAGTTTTTGGTCGCTCATTTCAGTTGTAATTGCGCTGGTGGCGGCCAAACTCACGAAGGATGCGACACCGACCAAGATCACGGCAATGGAGCCAATCGTTTTTCCATCTAGCCGGACCTTGTAGATCCGGGCATTCAATATTGAGGTAATTATGAGCGCCAGTGCCCCGATTGGCTGAACCACAATCAGCGGGGCTAGGGCCAGGGCACTTAATTGAAACAGTGCTGCCAAAACCATAAAGGAAGTTCCAGCAAGCCACCTAGGCCTCTTCACCAAATCAACAATTTGGCTAAATCTGAGAGCTTTGATTCGGATGCGCTTTGGCACATGATGCTCAGTAACAGCATCATTTTGGAATTGGGCTCCCAGGGACAAAAAGATTGCTCCCATGATTGCCAAGAGAATCGCAAGTGCCCGGATTAGCTCTGGGGGTAGCAACCAGTTTCTCCTTATTGCGAATTAGCCTTCCAAGCCTAAACCAAGGGGTATCAAAGCTGGGTAAATTGGACCTGTGAGCATCCTGCCTATCCGCATAACTGGCGAACCAGTGCTTCATCAGCGGGCCCAGGAGGTATTAGAAATCACCGATCAGACCCGGCAACTTATCCAAGACATGTTTGAAACCATGGATGCTGCCCCGGGAGTCGGGCTGGCAGCTCCCCAGATTGGCGTTGGCCAAAGAATATTTGTCTACGACTATGAATTTGAAGAAACCCGCCTTCGTGGCGTAGCTATCAATCCGAAGCTGGAGCTGAGTGAATTCTCAAGTGAGGAACTAAGTCCAGAAACAGAGTCTGAAGGATGCCTATCGGTACCCACCGAAAGGTTTCCTCTTCGAAGAGCAAACCGAGCAAAACTGATTGCTCAAGATCAATTTGGAGAGCCATACGAGCTTGAGGTTCATGGATGGATGGCGCGGATATTCCAGCATGAGTTTGACCATCTTGAAGGAATCCTTTATGTGGATCGATTGATCGAGCCTTATTCCCTAGAGGCAGCCGAGGCAATCAAAGAATATGGCTGGGGAGTTCCTGGACTGAGCTGGCTGCCTGGTGAAGACGATTTAGAGCCCTAGTAGACGAAGAACTCCGGCTACCAAAGCTCCGGAGATCACCACCCAGATAAAGGGCACTCGCAACCAAAGAAGAACTGCGGCAACCAACAAGGCTGGCACGCGAGCGTCAAAAACTATTTCACCTTGTGCAGTGAAGCCCTGAATTACCACCAGGGCCGCAAGCAAACTAACGGTCACCCGCTCAGCAAAAGCTCGAACTGAAGCTGTGACGTATTTTTCTGGAATGAGGTAGCCAAGAAGTTTCCAGCTATAAACCGCAAGAGAAGCCAGCAGGACGTTAATAATCACTTAGTCCTCCCGAATGGAATCAACGCAGCGATAGCGGCAATGAGAATTGGAACGCCAGCTGGCAGAAATGGTGTGGAGAAAAGAGCAATCGCAGCTCCCAGAATTGCAAGTTGCCAATTCTTTCTAATTTGTGGCCAAAGGAGCCCGAGAAATGCTGCTGCTGCTGCTGCATCCAGTCCCCACTGCTCTACAGAGCCAAGCTGCTCACCAGCGATAGCGCCTAGCAAAGTTGCGGCGTTCCAGAAAACAAAAACAGCAATACCCGTGAGCCAAAAGCCAAGTTTTTGATTTGGCAAATCATCCTGGGCTGCAGAAACAGCATTTGACTCATCGATTGTTAGCTGGGCCGCCAGCAATCGGTGCAGTCCTTTGGGCCCGATGATACTTGCGAGCCTCACCGCATAAAAAGAGTTACGCACACCCATCATCCAGGCACTAGTTATTGCCGTAATAGGTGCTCCGCCACTGGCGATTACCCCGACAAAGGCGAATTGAGATCCACCTGAGAACATGAGCAAACTCAGCAGCATGACCGAAAGAATGTCTAGACCGGCGGCAACACCAATAGCGCCAAAAGAGATCCCATAGACACCGGTGGCCAGACCTACCGACAGAGCGGTGGACTTGACTTCAGAATTCATTTCCACCTTTTAGCAAGTGGCTCCCCGGCTTGGACTCGAACCAAGAACCCTTCGGTTAACAGCCGAATGCTCTGCCAATTGAGCTACCGAGGAATGGCCCTTAGGGCCTAGGAAAGATTAGCAGATGCCGCCCCTACCGCATAAGGGAGCGGCGTTCCTCCTCGAGCTCGACCAGTTGACGCTGAATAGCAGTCTTCTGCTCTTCGCTGGCATTCGCCTCCGCTCTTCGCAATGCAGCCAACAAATCACTCTTTTCACGCTCGAGGGCCTTAATCATTGCTCCATTGACTACGCCTTGGGCATATCGTGGAAGATCTGCTTCACTGTTCACAGGAAGTGGAGCAAGAGCCAATTCACGAATTATTGGTAGCAGCTCCTCTGGTGCATTTGTTGCTATCAGATTGGCAAAGCTCGAATCCTGAACGCTATCGATGTGCTCTAGGACCAAGTCCAAAACTGCTCGATGCTGATTGCTGGTTAGTCCCGCTGCCTGCATTCTTCGCAGCTGAGATTGAGAGAAAGACGCTGGGTGCTGGATAACTACCTGCATGATTTGCTGCTCAAACTTATCGACTGGAGCAGAGCTTGGAGGAATCGCCTCAGAGGTTCTTAGTGGTTCAACCTTCTGCCGGATGCTAGAAGTGCGAGAGTCTCCGACGAGAGATGTAACCTCTGAAACTTCTAATGAAACCCAATCAGCCAACATCCTGGTGTATCCGGAGCGCAGCGCTGGGTCAGAAATCTCAGCGATGATAGGCGCAGCAGCCCTTGCTGCTGCCACGCGAGAAGCAACATCAGTTAGTGCAAACTGGGCTATTCGATGTTGAATCACAAACTCGAAAAGGGGTTTCTTCTGCTTCAACATTTCTACTATTGCTAAATCACCCTGCTGTTGTCGCAGGTCCGATGGATCCAGTCCGCTCGGGCCAGCTGCCACAAAGGTAAGGGCATTGAACTTGTTGGCATCTCCATAAACCTTCAGCGCTGCTTTCTCACCAGCAGCATCGGGATCAAATGTAAAGATGACTGAGGCTGGCTCGACAGATTGTCCGAGAAGCCGGTTTATAAGCTTTATGTGATCTTCACCGAAGGCAGTTCCACAAGTTGCCACGGCCGTCTTCACTCCCGCCAGGTGACAGGCCATAACATCCGTATAACCCTCGACGACAACTACCTCTCGCTTTTGTGCAATCTCTCGTCGCGCTAAATCAAGTCCGTATAGAACAGTTGATTTGTGATAAACCGGCGTCTCTGGTGTGTTTAAGTACTTTGGTCCCTGGTCTTCTTCATAAAGCTTGCGAGCACCAAAGCCAACCACCTGAGAGTTTTGATCTCTTATCGGCCAAATCACTCGGCCGCGAAATCGGTCGTAGTATCCCTTGTCACCTTTACTGAGAAGCCCAACTAGCGCCTGATCCTCAACCTTGTAGCCCTTGCTCGAAAGATGCTGGCTAAGGTTCTGCCACCCCTTTGGTGCATAGCCAACTCCAAAAGGTGCGATGCTCGCTAGGTCAAATCCCCTTGCCACCAAAAAGTCTCTGGCCGTTCCGCCCTCATCGCTTGCAAGTTGAGAGACAAAAAACTCGCTAGCTTCCTTGTTTATTGCTAGTAGCAAAGTTCTGTTAGATGTGTCTTTCTCGCCATCTTCATAAGTGAGTTGATACCCGCTGCGCTGAGCTAGCTTCTCAATTGCTTCCCCAAAGCCAATTTTTTCCATTTCCTGTACAAACTTGAATACATCTCCCCCAACACCGCAACCAAAACAGTGGTAGAAGGCTGGTGAGGAGCGAACATGAAAGCTGGGAGTCTTTTCGCCATGAAAAGGACAAAGACCCTTGAAAGAACCCGGGCCGGCAGTCTTTAGCGAAATGTATGAACCGATTACTTCGACTATGTCTACGCGGTCTTTGAGCTGCTCAATATCAGACTGCTTCACCCGCGGCATATGGAAATCCTATGCTCGCAATTGCTGGTGAAGGGCCACGGCCGCAGGATCAGTCAGGGAAGCCACCGCGTCAACCACCACCCGCTTGCGGTCTTCATCGCTCCGAGTGGCCCCGAAGGCTTCCTGCGCCAGAGGGTCCAGGGAGGAAGGAGCAGTGGTAAACAACGCGTCTGCTAACTCGATAAGTAACTGCCGCTGATTGTCATAAAAAGGCTGGCGCTCTCCAAGAGTCATTACCTGAGAGGCAACCAAACCCTTCAGCACAGCTATCTCAGCCTTGACTTGCTCAGGTATAACCACAGATGCCCCATAGCGAGTAATGGACTTAGCCGAATAGCTTGCAATAACCGCATCGATAGTCCTTGAGACAAATGATCCAATCAAATCACTGGTTAGATTCTTCAGCCTGCCGAGTGACTTAGCTGATGCATCAAATTCGCTCAGCCAATAATCATTCCCCATCAGTGCAGAAAAGGCGTGATCGAGTGTGTCTTCTGAGTAGATACCCTCAGCCCACTTCGAGACCTCTTCCAGCAGCTGGCTTCTGGAAGCTGAACTATTAATAACTTTGGGATCGAGCAAGCCTTCGACTATGGCATCTTCAAAGTCATGTATTGAATAGGCAACGTCGTCTGCAAAATCCATTATCTGAGCTTCAACACACTTGGTTCCCTTGGGGGCACCCTCTCGCATCCAGGTGAAGACTTCTAAGTCATCTTTATAGACACCAAATTTGACCTGGTTGCCAAAAGAGCCAGCGTCCTTGAGCTCCCACGGATACTTTGTTGCTGCGTCCAGTGATGCTCTGGTCAGGTTCAACCCGCGAGAGTTTCCAGAATCATCAAATATTTTGGTCTCGAGCCTTGTGAGAATGCGGAATGTTTGAGCATTTCCCTCGAATCCCCCAATGTCAGCTGCCCATAAATTCAAAGCACTCTCGCCGTTGTGGCCAAATGGTGGATGGCCGAGGTCATGTGCGAGGCAAGCCATGTCAACCAAATCTGGATTGACACCTAATGCCGTGGCCAGCTCCCTTCCCACTTGAGCAACCTCCAGAGAGTGAGTGAGCCTGGTTCTGGCAAATGCTTTTGACGAGGGTGAAAGCACCTGAGTCTTGGAAGAAAGCTTTCTAAATGCTGCAGAGTGCAACACCCTAGCCCGATCTCTGGCAAATTCTCCCCTCCGAAGTGAAGCCGACTTCGGTTGAGCCACAAAACGCTCGCGATCACGATCCTGGTAGCCGGACTCAACAAAACTTTCTAGCATCTATCCCCCCGATACTGATAGTTCAGCAAGCTGAAGCTGATTTCGATGAGATTCGCTCAACTCCCTGGAATCTAGCCAATGCTCAGGCAAAGAACAGGACTTGGCTCCCCCTAACCTTCCCCTTGGTCCCTCTGCATCATCACCAGGATATGGAAGGGATCTGTCAATGGACGAAAGAATGAGAGAAATTTCTTCTAACGAATTTGCCAGTGCGAGTGAAGCGCGGAATTCTCCACCAACTGGATAGCCCTTGAAGTACCAGGCGACATGCTTTCGAATGTCTCTGCAAGCGCGGCCTTCATCACTAAAGAATTCTGTTAAGAGTTCAGCATGACGATAAAAAGCATCGGCCACTGCTCCTAGATCTGGAGCAGCAAAACTTTCTGGTGTTTCTTCGCCCGCTAGGTAAGCAACCATGGCTTTTTCTAAGTCGCCAAATAGCCAGGGTCTGCCGAGACATCCCCTACCTACGACAACACCATCGACTCCGGTCTGCCTCATCATTTCGACCGCATCTGTGGCTGACCAGATATCGCCATTTCCTAAGACTTGAGTGTCTGGCAGAGCCTCTCGAAGCTGGGAGATGGCCGACCAATCGGCCTTACCTGAGTAGTATTCCTCTGCTGTTCTGGCATGCAGAGCAACAGCAACAACTCCCGCATCTCTCGCGGCTCTTCCCGCGTCAAGGTAGGTGAGGTGTTCATCGTCAATTCCTTTGCGCATTTTCACGCTGACTGGCACTTCACCGGCGGACCGAACTGCCGCTGTAACAATGGCTCCGAATAGCTCCTGCTTCCACGGAAGAGCCGCTCCACCGCCTTTGCGGGTGACTTTTGGCACCGGACAACCAAAGTTCAAATCGATGTGGTCTGCACGATTTTCGTCAACCAGCATCTTCACTGCCTCCGAAATTGTCTTCGGATCAACGCCATAGAGCTGTATTGATCGAATCTCCTCACTCGGGTGATGCTGGATTAGCCGCATCGATTCCGGAGTGCGTTCCACCAGTGCTCGAGATGTAATCATCTCGGAAATGAATAGGCCTCCTCCGTGCTCACGGCAGAGCCTTCGGAATGCAGTATTAGTTATTCCCGCCATCGGGGCCAAGACAACGGGAACCTCAATTCGATGCTTACCGTATTGAAGTGGCAACTAGGCAAGCCTTTCAGCCATATAAGCCTTAACACGGTCTAACGAAACTCGCTCCTGCTGCATAGAGTCGCGCTCCCGAATGGTTACTGACTTGTCTTGAAGCGTGTCGAAGTCAACCGTGATACAGAAAGGAGTGCCGATCTCGTCCTGACGGCGATACCTTCTACCGATTGCGCCCGAGTCGTCATAGTCAACGTTCCATGACTTCCTCAGATCAGCCGACAGTTCGTACGCTATTGGGTTGAGCTCGTCGTTTCTACTAAGTGGAAGGACAGCGGCTTTCACCGGTGCAAGTCGGTAATCGAGTCTGAGCACTGTGCGAACATCCATGCCACCCTTGGTGTTTGGTGCTTGGTCTTCTGAATAAGCGTCAACTAAAAATGCCATGAGTGATCTGGTCAGACCGGCCGCGGGTTCAATGACGAAAGGAGTCCAGCGTCTTTCCTCTGCCGGGTCAAAGTAGCTCAGGTCTACACCGCTGTGTTCAGAGTGAGTCTTTAGGTCAAAGTCTGTTCTGTTGGCGATTCCCTCAAGCTCTCCGAATTCAGTTCCTTGGAAACCGAATCGATACTCGATGTCAACTGTTCTCTTTGAGTAGTGGGAAAGTTTTTCCTTTGGATGTTCAAACAGACGCAGGTTTTCAGGATTTATGCCTAGGTTTACATACCAGTTGTAACGCTCCTGAATCCAGTACTCGTGCCACTGCTCATCCTCGCCGGGCTTTACGAAAAATTCCATTTCCATTTGCTCAAATTCTCGAGTTCTGAAAATGAAGTTACCGGGGGTAATTTCGTTTCTAAAGCTCTTCCCCATTTGGCCAATTCCAAATGGCGGCTTCATTCGAGCGGCATTCAAAACGTTGTTAAAGTTGACAAAAATTCCCTGAGCTGTTTCAGGTCGCAGGTAGTGAAGACCAGACTCATCCTCAACCGGACCCAGCGAGGTCTTCAGAAGTCCATTAAAGTTTTTCGGCTCGGTCCAGATGTCCTTTGATCCACAGTTTGGACATGGGACCTCAGCTAGAGAAGTTGGTTGTCTCTTCTTTTTTTCAGCAAACGCTTCTTCTAAGTGGTCGGCACGGAATCGCTTGTGGCAAGAGGTGCATTCAATCAAAGGATCGACAAATGCCTCTACGTGTCCAGAGGCTTCCCAGACTCGTTTGGGAAGAATAATCGAACTGTCCAGACCGACAACGTCTTCCCTGCCTGAAACCATCGACTGCCACCACTGGCGCTTGATGTTTTCCTTGAGCTCAACACCGAGTGGTCCATAATCCCAAGCGGAACGTGAACCGCCATAGATTTCGCCAGCCTGAAACACAAAACCGCGACGCTTGGCCAGCGAGATTACGGAATCAAGCTTCTGGGAGGACATGAACCAGCCTTTGTGAAGAAAACGCTAGTTTACTGGGCTATCTTCTGCCTTGCCGAAGCGTCTTTGTCTTCCCTCATAGATTTTGATAGCCCGCCAAAGGGTCTCCCTGGTGAAGTCTGGCCAAAGCTCCTCCATAAAAACCATCTCCGCATAGCTAGATTCCCAAAGCAGAAAGTTGCTAATTCGCATTTCCCCACTTGAGCGAAGAAACAAATCAACATCGGGCATGTTTGGGATGTAAAGCTCCTTGGCAAACTTTGCCTCTGTAACCTTCCCCTTGAGTTCGCCTGCCAGAGCACGATTCACTAACGACTGTGCGGCATCAACAATTTCTTGTCTACCGCCATAGTTGATTGCCATGTTGAGAACCAGGCCTTTGTTCTTGGCCGTCATCTTTTCTGCTTCTTTGAGTTCGCGCACAACAGTTGGCCATAGCTTTGAAGCAGATCCCGACCAGCGTATTCGAACACCCCACTCCATCAGCAGATCTCTTCGAGCCCTGAGGGTTTCAACGTTGTAACCCATTAGGAACTTCACCTCTTCGGGAGATCTGTTCCAATTTTCGGTAGAAAAGGCAAAAGCTGTCAGCTGCTCAATTCCAGCTTCGATTGCACCAGCCACTACTTCGAGCAACGCAAGCTCGCCAGCTTTATGGCCTTCTGTCCTCTTTAGTCCCCTGGAATTAGCCCAGCGACCATTTCCATCCATCACAACTGCAATGTGTTTGGGAACACTCTTGAACTTAGGTGCTTTTCTCTTGCTGTCATAAAGTTTCATGATCTCTCCACAAAACTCATGGCCTTTAGACCTCTTTCCAATTGCCACTGAACATAACCGGCAACACTACCGCTTACGCTCTGCTTCACATTGACTTCGATGTTTGCAACCTCATCCCAGTTGCCAGCAAGGAGATTCTTCATGTGATTTAGACCCTGCGA